>Ga0207683_10001607_pt1 | contig 20316 bp, 14 predicted proteins | sample KBSM73metaG_FD_184333 | JGI IMG/M metagenome (GOLD analysis project Ga0207683, IMG submission 184333) | Miscanthus rhizosphere microbial communities from Kellogg Biological Station, Michigan, USA - KBS M7-3 metaG (SPAdes) (version 2) | ecosystem: Host-associated > Plants > Roots > Rhizosphere >... | reverse complement strand
GCGGCTAGTCAGAACAGGCGCCCTGATGAGCGCATTTTCGCGATACAAGCCGTCGACGTGCTGAAACCGCTGATGGCGGCGCCGAACCCATCGATTCCGTTGCGCCGCGCCTATGGCCTCGCGCTGACCTTTCTCGGCTTCTCCCAAGGCAATAGCGACGAGGAAGAGGCGGCGGTTGTGACGCTGGAAGAAGCTCGCAAAACCTTCCGCAGCATCGATAACCTCAAGCTCGACGACTTGCCCGCAGCGGTCGCGTATGCGGAAGCTTCCGCCTGGCAGGTGAATGCCCTGCAGACACTGGGCCGTTCGGACCAGGTCAGAGCAGTCGGCGCCGAAGCCTTGAAGGTGACGGGACAGGTGCTGGAAAAGCGTCCAGGAAATATGTCGGCGCTTCGCGCCCGGGCTTTGATGGCCGATGGCCTGTCCGCTACCGAGGGATTCGATCTGCACCTGCGCAAGGCCCTGGCATTGAGTCAACAGGGAGTGCGCGATTGGGAAGCGATCGTCGCGCTCGATCCGAGCAACCAGATCGCTTGGAACAATCTGGTAAGCGGCCGCCTGGGCGCGGGATTCTGGGCCTTGAATTTGGGAGATATCGATGGAGCCCAGGAACAATGGCGTGCCGGACTCGCGACAGAACGACAGGTAAAGGAATCCGCGATGATCGGTACCGTGCTGTCGCTCGCGGCCGGCTACCTTGCGATGATCGAAGCCGATTCCGGCAACGCGCGCGCGGCGGAAGCCACGATTGCGGCCAATCGTCGGTTGACTGAATTGGCTATCCGCGGCCTTTCCCCGGATTCGTTCGCGCGCGCCTATTTACCGGAATTCCTGGGCTATTACGGCTATCCAACGACCGGATTCGGCTACGGTGCCTACGGGCCGGCTTTCGCGGCTCGCGACTACGAGACGCTGCGCAAGGAGGCCCGCGCTTCGGTGCGGCGTCTCGAGCAGATCAAGAATGGCAATCCCCAGCAAGAGCTGAGGAAAAACCGTTCGCTGGAGGTCGCTTATCGAACCGCGGCCGAAGGTTCGTATCGGCTCGGCGACTACGCCGAAGCGGATGCAGAGGTCAAGAAGGCGCTCGCCATCCGGCGCACGATCCCGACGCGTACCCTTTCGGAGGAGCGCGACGCAGATATCCAGCTGATGCTTGCCGCGCTCATTGCCGCGAGACTTCAGAGGTACGCCGAAGCGCAGCAGATCATCGAGCCGGTGCTGAAGCTGCATCGGGGACTCTACGAGCGCAAAGACAGCGACGATCTTAGTCAGCGGGTCGAATTCGCCCGCGCGCTGTACGTCTCTGCGGTCGCGGCCCCGGGACAAAAGACGGTGCAACTGACCCAGGCCGCGACGCTGATCGACGGCCTGCCTCCGCAGATGCGGCGCCAGCTCAGCATCGCGTTCCTGCGCGGTCAGATCGCGGAGGAGCAGAAGGTGCGGCACTAGCGGTGTTGCGCCGCGTGTGAACCTTCTGCATGGAGAACCCAGCTCCCGGCCCAGCCTCGACGCCGTCCGGCGATGCGGCCGGCCAAGCATGTGCCCGCATCCGCAAGCACCTCGAACAGGGAGCTCCATGGGACGCGTGCGATCTTTTCCGCGAAGAGATTCCGAAACACCCGGCGCACGCGATGCTGCTCTACTGGGGCGCGCTGGCGCACGCGCGCTCAGGTGCCTCGAAGCGCGCGCATGCCTTGCTGGATGAGGCGGAGGCAGCCAGCGACGGAAAGGAGCATCGGGCCGACATCCTGAGCCTGCGCGGGCGCCTGTGGAAAGACGATTATCAGCGCGCGCTCGATCAGTCCAAAGGAAGGACGATCGCCGAGCGGGCGCGGCAGGAGTATCTGGCCGCCTATAGTATTAAACATGACGTCTATCCCGGCATCAACGCAGCGACACTCTCGTTGCTGCTGGGCGACCGTCCGGCGGCGTTGACGCTGGCGCAACAGGTTGCCGAGCGGCTGACCGGGCGCGCAAGCCGGCGCACGTTCTGGGACGATGCGACGCTGGGAGAGGCGCAGCTCGTCCTCGGTCAATTCGACCAGGCCGCGCAAAGCTATGCGTCGGCCTACGCGCAAAGCGCGGGCGATGCAGGGAGCGTGGCTACGATGCGGCGGCAGCTGCAGTTGCTCGCGCACGCGGTTCCGCAGGCGGCCGATGCACTTCGGCAGCTGCCCGCGCCCGACATCGTTGCGTTTGCCGGCCACATGATCGACGCGCCGGACCGGGCGCTGCCGCGGTTCCCGGCGGCGCTGGTCCCCGCCGTCCGGGCGGCGGTCCGCGACCATGTCGCGCGGCTGAATACGCCGATCGTCTACACCTCGGCGGCCTGCGGCGCCGATCTGATTTTCATCGAAGCTGCGCTCGAGGCCGGCGCCGAAGTCAACGTCGTGCTGCCGTTCGACCGCGACGACTTCGTGCAGACCAGCGTGGCCGTCGGCGGCGAAGGATGGGTGGATCGCTTCGATGCCGCACTGGCCAGGGCGACGCGCGTGATCATGGCGACCGATGAGCGCTATCTGGGAGACGACGTTCTGTTCGAGCATGCCGCGCTGCTGCTCGAGGGACTCTCGATACTGCGCGGCGCGCAGCTGCAAACGATTCCCTCGTTGGTTTGCGTCATCGACGCCGCGGCGCCGGGGCGGGTCGGTGGCACGCAGGCCTCTTTCGACCGGTGGACGCGCCACGTCGGGCCGCCGGAGGTGTTGGACCTGGCCAAGATGCGGTCCAACGCCTCACTCGCCGGACCGGCTGTCATGCCCGTCGCGCCGCACCACGACGAAGCGACGCCTGGCCCGCCGCAATCAGCTGCCGGGTATTCGACGCCGATCGCGGCCAGGCGACCGCAGCGTTCGCTCAAGACCTTGCTGTTCGCCGACTTCGCCGGGTTCAGCCGCGTGCACGATGCGGTAGCGCCATTCTTCCAGGAAAGCTTTTGGAAGATTGCGGCCGGGCAGATCGCCGCCTCGCCGGCCAAGCCGCTTCTGGCGAGCACCTGGGGCGATGCCTTGTACGTCGTGTTCGACGCCCCGCGGAACGGCGCGGCGTTCGCGCTATCCTTTCTCGACAACATGCTCGAGGTCGATTGGGCGTCTCTCGGCTTGTCGGAGGCCAGCCCGATCCGGATTGCGCTGCACGCGGGACCGGTATTCTGCGGCTTCGATCCGATCATCGGCCGCGACAACTATTTCGGCTCGAGTGTCACCAAAGCCGCGCGCATCGAGCCGGTGACGCCTCCGGGCATGGTGTACGCCAGCGAGGCATTCGCCGCCACGCTGGCTGCGACGGAACGCGATGAATTCTCGCTTGAATACATCGGACGAATGGCGCTGGCCAAGGGTTATGGCGAGTCGCGCATTTACCGGCTGGACCGGGGCTGAAGACGGAAGAGCCTGCTGGCGATCGGCGACTTGGTGGACCTGTTCAAATTCTGACGTAAGGAGGCGCCATGGGCGGACACTGGCGAAACACAATAATGGTGTCGGTGCTGCTCATCCTTTCGGCGCCGATCGGGGCCGAAGAGATCGACCTGCCGGTCTGGTCGGTCGGCGACACCTGGACCTACAAGAAAACTGAAGGGCCACTTACATACGAAAATGCGATCTACCACTCGACACTCACATTCGGGGTTGTGGGACTTGAGAACAGGTGGTATCGAGTTAATGTCACCATGACCTCGAGCCTGCAATCTGGTGGGAAATCGAGCGGCATCCGCAACATAACTCGTAACCTAAATGGTTACTATCGCGAAGGCGCGCAGCTGCCGTTTACAGAACTGGAATTTCTGCGATGGCCGTTGGTGGCCGGAAAGAGTTGGGAATTTGAGCATCCGTTGCTAGACGGCGGATCGTTTGTCTGGCGCGCGAAAGTGGATGGGTGGGTCGATGTCGCCGTGCCTGCAGGACGCTTCAAGGCGGTGCGCATCGACATCGAAGGCAGGCCCAGGGCCGGCGGTCTTTATGTGCAGCACCGAACCGTCTGGTATGCGCCTTCGGTCAAGTCGAAAGTCAAGGAAGAATGGTCCGGCGAATGGGGAAGAATAATCGTTACGCGGGAAAACTATGAACTGGAAACCTACGAACTCCATTGATCGTTGTGGTCTTGCGGCGGCTCAGTCCAGACCGAGATATTCGGCGCGCGCCTTGGCGTCGCGGGCGAATTCGGCATAAGGCCCGGCGTAGCGGAGCTGTCCGCTCTCGAGCACACAGGCGCGATCGGCGACGGCCGCGGCGAGCACCAGGCTTTGCTCGGCGAGCAATATCGACAGACCGGCTCGCTTGAACTCGCGCAGTGCCTCGGCGAGCTGTGCAACGACCAACGGTGCGAGCCCTTCGCCCGGCTCGTCGACGAGCAGCAATGTCGGGTTGCCCATAAGCGTGCGCGCGATCGCGAGCATTTGCTGCTCGCCTCCCGAGATCTCGCCGCCGCGCCGGTCGCGCAGCTCGGCGAGGGCGGGAAACAGCAGGAACAGGCGCTGCGGCGTCCACGGCGTGCCGGCATGCGCGGCGCGGCGGCCGACCTCGAGGTTCTGCTCGACGGTCAAGTCGGTGAAAATACGCCGGCCTTCGGGGACGAACCCCAGTCCCGCCTGGGCGATGCGATATGAAGGAGCGCCATCGATGCGACGGCCATCGAATCGGATTTCGCCGCGAGCGGGCTTGAGCCATCCGGCAATGGCCTTCAGCGTCGTCGACTTGCCCGCGCCATTGCGCCCGAGCAGCGCCACGGCTTCGCCTTCGCCGACGTCCAGCGAAACGTCGAACAGTATCGTTGCCGTTCCGTAGCCGGCGTCCAGGCCGCGCACTTCAAGCATCGCCGCGCTCCGGACCGGCGGTGCTGCCCAGGTAAACGGCGCGCACTTCATGATCGGCGCGCACTTCCGACGGCGAGCCCACGGCTATCACGCGCCCGCGGTTGAGCACGACGATGCGGTCGGCGTGGACGAACACGACGTCCATGTCGTGCTCGGTGAAAAGCAGCGCCGCGCCGGCGGTGCGCGCGAGATCGGAGACCTGCCGCATCAGGCGCGCGCGCTCGGGCGGCGCCAGACCCGCCGTCGGCTCGTCCATCAGCAGCAGTCGCGGTGCATCGGCCAGCGCGATCGCGAGCTCGAGGCGCTTCAGATCGCCGTAGGCGAGCGTCGCGGCGGCGCGCTCGCTCAGCGCGCCGATGCCGACCTGCTCGAGCAGCCGTTGCGCTTCGGCCGCGCCGCGCGCGCCAAGCCGCGACAACAGCGCATAGGTTCCCCCGCGCTGCGCCAGCAGTGCGAGCTGGACGTTTTCGCGTACGGTCATCGAGGCGAACGTCGCCGTCACCTGGAACGTGCGGCCGACGCCGAGCCGTGCAATCGTCTGCGGCAAGAGCCCGACCAATGCCCGTCCCGCCAAGGCCGCGCTGCCGCGATCGGGCGCGAGCTGGCCGTCGAGGACGTTGAACAAGGTCGTCTTGCCGGCGCCGTTGGGACCGATGACGGCGACCCGCTCGCCGGCTGCTACGTCGAAGCTCACGCCGGCGAGCGCCTGCACGCCGCCAAAGGCCTTGGCGATGTCGTGCACCGAAAGCAGCGGCACGGTCATGGGCCCCCGACACCTGCGGCTGGCGCCGCTGCCGCCGCGCGCTGCCGCAAAGCGCGTGTGGCGCCAGCCAAGGCGCCGACGATGCCTTGCGGAAAGAGCAGCACCAGGGCCAGGATCGCCGCGCCGAGCATCGCGCGCCAGTACTCGGTGTGGCGCGCCAGCGTGTCCTGAAGCCAAGCCAGCAAGGCCGCGCCGGCGACCGGTCCCAACAAAGTCTGCAATCCGCCGAGCAGCACCATCACCAGTGCGTCGACCGAACGCGGTATCGACAAGGATTCGGGCGAGATGCTGCCTTTGGAGAACGCGTAAAGCGATCCGGCCAGTCCGGCAGCGAGGCCCGCGAGCACGAATCCGGCCCAGCGCACGGCGCGCACGTCGATGCCGATCGCGGCGGCGCGCCGCGGCGAGTCGCGCGCCGCGCGCAGCGCGTAACCGAACGGTGCGAATACGATCCGCCACAACAAGGCGATCGCGCCGCCGGCGATCGCCAGCGTCAGCCAATAGTAGGCGATGCGCGACGACAGCCATGGGGCAGGCCAGACGCCGACCAGACCGTTGCTGCCCCCGGTCAATGCGTCCCATTGGTAAACGGTGGCCCAGGTGATCTGGGCGAACGCGAGCGTCAGCATCGCAAGATAGACGCCAGAGAGGCGCACGCAGAACCAGCCGAAGACCAGCGCTCCGATGCCCGCCGCGAGCGGCGCCGCAATCAGCGCCAGCTCCATCGGCACGACGCGTGCCGCGAGCGCCGCGGCATACGCGCCGAGGCCGAAGTACGCGGCATGGCCGAACGAGGCCATGCCGCCGGGGCCCATGATGAAATGCAGGCTGACGGCGAACAGCGCGAATATCAGCATGTCGCCGCCGAGCACCAGCGCGTAGTCGTCGGCAACGAGCGGCGCGGCCGCGAGCGCTGCGAACAAAAAGGCTGCGGCGAGCGCGAAGCGTCGTCCCGGCGGCAACTGCAGATCGCGCTGCTCAGCGATCGGGGACGGGGCTGGCGGCCGGCCATACAAACCCCACGGCCGGGCGATCAGCACGATCGCCATCACGACGAATTCCGCGACCAGCGTCAATTTCGCGAACGATACGACCGAGCCGAACAGCGTGACATCGCCGATGCCGATGCAAAGCGCCCTGACTATGCCGATGATCAGCGCGGCCACGAAAGCGCCTCGAATGCTGCCGAGGCCGCCGACGACGGTTACGACGAAAACGTCGGCGATGATCGTCAGGTCCATATTCAGATTCGCCGGCTCGCGCGGCAGCTGCAGCGCGCCGGCGAGCCCCGCAAGCAGCGCCCCGACGAAGAACACGCCCGAAAAAAGCCACGACGGATTGACGCCGAGCGCAGCGGTCATGTCGCGATCCTCGGTCGCCGCACGCACCAAGAGGCCCCAGCGCGTGCGGGCCAGCGCGAGCGACAAGGCGGCCAGGACGATCGGCGCGAGCCCGATCAGCAACAGATCGTATTGCGGCACCGGCTGGCCGAAGATCGTGATCGCGCCGGCAAGTCCCGGCGCACGCGGCCCCAGCAGATCCTCAGCGCCCCAGATGGCCAGCGCCGCATCCTTGACCAGCAGCACGACGCCGAAGGTCGCGATCAGCTGCAGCAGTTCTGGAGCGCCGTAGAGGCGCCGCAACAGCATTCGCTCGATCAGCACGCCCAGCGCTCCGACCGAGAGCGCCGCGAGCAGCACCCCGCCCCAGTAGCCGAGCGGCCCGGAACCGAAACGTCCGATCAGGCTGTAGGCGATGTACGCACCCAGCATCATCAACGATCCGTGCGCGAAGTTGACGACGCGCGTGACGCCGAAGATCAGCGAAAGTCCGGCGGCGACCAGGAACAGCGACGATGCGCCGGCCAGGCCGTTGAACAGTTGAACGAGGAGCGCGGAGAGGGTCAGGAACGACGTGCGGCGTCAATTGGCCGGGCGGTGTGCCCGCACCCAGTCGTCCGACGGCAGATAGTCCGCGCCATCGGCGTATCTCGCATCGATCATCACGCCCTTGCCGTCCTTGATCGCGAGTCTTCCGACATAGGCGCCCATCGTCGACTGATGGTCGATTGCACGGTAGCGTATCGTCCCGAACGGCGTTTCGACGGCGAGACCCGCCATCGCGGCGATCAGCTTGGCATTGTCGGTCGACTTAGCCCTGCGGATCGCCGCAGCTGCGCTCATGACCACGCTGTATCCGACGACCGAACCCTGGCGCGGATAGTCGTTGAACTTCGCGCGGTAGGCGTCGAGAAAGCGACGATGGACAGGCGTGTCGATCGCATTCCACGGATAACCGGTGACATACCAGCCTGCCGGGGCCTCGTCTTTCAGCGGGTCGAGGTATTCGGGCTCGCCGCCCAGCAGATTGAACACCGGCCTGTCCTTGAACAGTCCGCGCAGCTCGCCCTCGCGCACGAACTTGGCGAGATCTCCGGCGAACAGCGAAGAAAATATGGCGTCCGGTTTGGCATCTATCATCGCCTGCACGACCGGCCCCGCGTCGATCTTGCCCAGGGGCGCTGCGAATTCGACGAATTCGATACCCGAACCCTGCCGGGCGATCATCTGCTTCTTGAACGCCTCGGTTGCCGACTTGCCGTACTCGTAGTCGGGAAAGACGATGGCCCAGCGCCGCTTGCCGAGCTTGGCCGCCTCGGGGACCAGCATCGCGGTCTGCATGTAGGTCGACGGTCGCAGGCGAAACGTGTATTTGTTGCCGTTGTCCCAGACGATCTTGTCGGTCAGCGGCTCCGAGGCGAGGAACAGCCGCTGGCGCTGCTTGGCGAAATCGGCGATTGCGAGGCCGACGGCCGAAGAGAACGTCCCCATCAGGACGTCGACTTTTTCGCGCGAAACCAGCTCCTCGGCCACACGCACTGCGTCGCCCGGGTTGCCGGTGTCGTCGCGCACGATCAATTCCACCTGGCGGCCGATCAGCCCGCCACCCTGATTGATCTGCTCGACTGCCAGCTCCATGCCGCGCTTATAGGCTTCGAGAAACGCCGGAAACGTCTTGTAGCTGTTGAGCTCGCCCAGCTTGATCGGTTGGGCGCCAGCCGACAGCGAAAAGAACGCCGCGGCTGTCAGCACATATCGGATCATCGATGCCGTTCTTTTCATTCGAACTCCACGATTCGGCAGGCGGCCGCGCTTTGCAGTCGAGCCGGCCTTGAAGTATGCATCATAGCGGTCGGCTGCCGGGCAGGGGAAGCCAAGCTCCCCATCGCCGCGCAACGCTTGGGTTCTATGCATATGCGCGGAAGCGCCGGTCGCGGCATCGTCGCGCAGGTAAAATATCGGGTTTACGCGATACTGCCGGGCGGCCGCCATCGCTTTTCGCTGGCCGCTGGCTGCAAGGCGCCTTGATGCTGAAGCTCGCTTTTGGACTGACTTTTCCGGACTTGTACGCGACCGATGGCCTTGCTCGCGTCGACGCGTCGTTCCTGGCGTTCCTCCGCGCGGCCGATGCCACACTGGCCGAGCGGCTGGCGGCGGCTCGCGCGACCAAGGCCACGCTCGACCGCGGCGAGGAGTCGGCGCTGCTGATCGCCATCGCGCCGCATCTGGAGGATTTTGTCGCGCTGCTGTTCGGCGTCGAAGCGGAAGTCGCGGCCTTGCAACAGGCGCAGCACGAGCTTGCGCCGCTGTATGCGTGCAAACGACAGGTCGTGCAGCGCAAGGCGATGAACAAGTACAAGGCGGACGAGGCGGCGTGCTTCGATGGCGATGCGCTGCGCGCCGAGCTGGAGCTGCGTATCGGTGCGAGGCTCGACGGCTTGCCCGGCGAGCTGGCGTTTGCGCGCGCGGTCGGCGCCTGGAGTGCCGACGAAGGCGCGCACAGCGCGGACATCGACCTCGCGCTTCGCTATGCAGCGTGGGCGGCGCACACGCCGTCAGGCAAGGTGCGGCACCGGACCGGCGTGCTGTTCAAGGCGCCGCGCAAGCTCGACTACCTTCGCCTGATTCCGGTCGAGCACGAGCCTAAGCACGGCGTCGATAGCTTCCGTCTGCCGGACAATCATCTGCGGCGGCGCGACGGCTTTGCGCTGACCGACGCCGGAACCGATCTCGCCGGCGGGCTCGACCAGGCCAACTATTGCATCTGGTGTCACGAGCAGCAAAAGGATTCGTGCTCATCGGGTCTGCGCGAAAAGAAGACGTCCGACGGCGCGCCGCCGCCGTTCAAGCGCTCACCGTTCGGCGTGCCGCTGGCCGGCTGTCCGCTCGAGGAGCGGATTTCCGAATTCCACAAGCTCCGCGCGGAAGGTTGGGCGCTGGGCGCGCTGGCGATGATCTGCATCGACAATCCGATGGTCGCCGGGACCGGTCACCGCATCTGCAACGATTGCATGAAATCGTGCATCTACCAGAAACAGGAGCCGGTCGACATTCCGCAATCCGAAACGCGCGTGCTGAAGGACGTGCTGGCGCTGCCCTGGGGGTTCGAGATCTACGGTCTGCTGACGCGGTGGAATCCGCTCGACCTCGGGCGCCCGCTGCCGCGCGCGCCCAGCGGCAAGCGCGTGCTCATCGTCGGCATGGGCCCGGCCGGATTCACGCTGGCGCATCACCTGCTGAATGACGGACATACGGTCGTCGGTGTCGACGGCCTCAAGATCGAGCCCCTGCCGCCGTCGGTTTCGGGCGTGAGCGCAACCGGCGCGCGCGTGCCATTCGAGCCGATACGCGACATCGACGCGCTGCGCGAGCCGCTGGACCAGCGCGTGATGGCGGGATTCGGCGGCGTCGCAGAGTACGGCATCACCGTGCGCTGGGACAAGAACTTCCTCAAGGTGCTGCGTCTTTTGATCGAGCGCCGCGATCGCTTCGCGCTCTGCGGCGGTGTGCGCTTCGGCGGCACACTGGACGCCGGAGACGCTTTCGCGCTGGGCTTCGACCACATTGCGCTTGCCGCCGGCGCCGGACGCCCCACGGTACTCGATCTGCCGAATGCCCTGGCCAAGGGCGTGCGCACTGCGTCCGACTTTCTGATGGCGGTGCAGCTCACCGGCGCCGCGCGCAAGGACTCGGTCGCCAATATGGAAATCCGTCTGCCGCTCGTCGTCATCGGCGGCGGCTTGACTGCGATCGATACCGCCACCGAGTCGCTGGCGTACTACCCGGTGCAGGTCGAGAAATTCGTCGCCCGCTACGATGCGCTGGTCGCCGATCGCGGGCGCGAGCGTGTCGAGTCGGAATGGACCGAGGACGAACGCGACGTCGCGCTCGAATATCTGGCCCATGGACGCGCGATTAGGGCCGAGCGGGCGGCGGCGAGCCGTGAGGGCCGTGCCGCACGCGTCCTGGAGTTGCTGCTGTCGTGGGGTGGCGTGACGATCGCGTACCGGCGCCGGTTGATCGACAGCCCGTCGTATACGCTCAACCACGAGGAGGTCGAAAAGGCGCTCGAAGAAGGCATTCGTTTCGCCGAAGGCCTGACGCCGCTGGCGATCGAGGTCGACGCGCGCGGCCGCGCCAGCGCGCTGCAGGTATCGATTCAGCACAACGACGGCGACGGCGTATGGCACGAGGCCGGCCGGGCGTCGTTGCCGGCCCGCACCGTACTCATCGCCGCCGGTACGCAGCCGAATACGGTTCTGGCGCGCGAGGACGCCGCGCATTTCCACCTCGACGGCAAATATTTCCGTGCCGTCGACGAGGCGGGCCATGTGGTCAAGCCGGCCCCCGGGCTGGCCAAGCCCGCGGTGCCGCATGTGCTGACCGCGATCGAGCCGGATGGCCGCGCGATCAGCTATTTCGGCGACCTGCACCCGTCCTACTTCGGCAACGTCGTCAAGGCGATGGGCAGCGCCAAGCAGGGTTACCCGATCGTCACCCGGATGCTGACGCGCGTCGCGCCCGCCTCCGTGCTCGACGACGCGAGGTTCCTTGCGCTGGTCAACGGTGAGCTGCGGGCCAGTGTCGAGCGCGTCGTGCGGCTGACGCCGACGATCGTCGAAGTCGTCGTGCGCGCCCCGGCGGCGGCACGAAAGTTCGCGCCGGGGCAGTTCTACCGCCTGCAGAATTTCGAATCGCTGGCGCAGCGCACCGCCGGGACGAGGCTGGCGATGGAAGGTCTGGCGCTGACCGGTGCCTGGGTGGATCGCGAAGAAGGTCTGGTGTCGACGATCGTTCTCGAAATGGGCGGCTCGTCCGATCTTTGCGCGCAGCTCGAGCGCGGCGAGCCCATTGTGCTCATGGGCCCGACGGGATCACCGACCGAAATCGAACCCGGCGAGACGGTAATCCTCGCCGGCGGCGGATTGGGCAATGCCGTGCTTTTCTCGATCGGCCAGGCATTTCGAAATGCCGGATCGAAGGTGCTTTACTTCGCCGGTTACCGGCACATCATCGACCGGTACAAGATCGCCGACATCGAAGCGGCGGCCGACCTCGTCGTCTGGTGCTGCGACGAGGCGCCCGGATTCGTTCCACGCCGGCCGCAGGACAAGAGCTTCGTCGGCAACATCGTGCAGGGAATGCTCGCCTATGCGAAAGGCGAGCTGGGCGAAACGACGATTGCGGCCGGCGCGGCCGATCGCATCATCGCCATCGGCTCGGACAAGATGATGGCGGCCGTCGGCGCTGCTCGGCACACGGTGCTGAAGCCCTACCTCAAGCCCTCGCATCGCGGCATCGCGTCGATCAACTCGCCGATGCAATGCATGATGAAGGAAATCTGCGCGCAATGCCTGCAGCCGCAGCACGATCCGGCTACCGGCAAGCTGAGCTATGTCTTTTCCTGCTTCAATCAGGATCAGGCACTCGACAGCGTCGACTTCGCAGGGCTCGATGCGCGTTTGTCGCAGAACGCAGTGCAGGAAAAGCTCACCGCGCAATGGGTCGAGCACTGTCTGCATGCGGCGGCCGCCGACGCCTGATTCCAAGCGAGTTGACGGGGAAACGCGCTAGCCGGTAGCGCGCGTTTCCGTGCCAATCGGCGACGACTCTCGCCCATTCCCGGTTACGTTTGGTTACAACGTCTGTCGGCGCAACGTCAGCATCGCGCGTTATGGAATGACAGGCACACAGGCCAAGCGAAGTCGCCGGCATCCGGCATCGACGCGAGCCCAGAGCCGTTAGGCGCATTTTGCGGTGCGCAATGCAGCGGAACCGGCACAGTTTCTGCTGGTGTTCTTCCACAGTACGCCAGGCACCCCGCCGTGCGTAATAGATGCAATCTGCGCGGTAATTTTTGCGCATTAGGCACGCGCTACCCATCGATAAGCGAGGACAAGCATGAACAAGATCCAATCCAGGCTGCGGCTTCTGACGGCCCTATTTGCCGGGGCGGCGATGCTGCTGCTCTCCGGCGCGGGCATGGCCGATCCCCCGGCACGCGTGGCACGGCTCAGCTTTTTCAGCGGCCCGGTCAGTTTTTCCCCGGCCGGCGAAGACGAGTGGGCGCTGGCCACGCCGAACCGGCCGCTGATCACCGGGGACCGCCTCTGGGCTGACGCGGGCGGCCGCGCCGAACTGCAGGCCGGCAGCATCGCGCTTCGTCTAGGTGCGACGACCAATGTGAACGTGCTGAATCTCGACGATCGCGCGACGCAGCTCGAACTCACCCAGGGCTCGTTGTACGTCCGTGTGTGGCGGATCGATCGTGGCGAAACAGTGGAAATCGATACGCCGAATCTCGCATTCACCGTCAACAGCGTCGGCCGCTATCGCATCGACGTCGATGCGGACGGCAACGTCACCACGCTTGCAGTGTTGGCTGGGCAAGGTGAAGCGTACGGCGAAGGCGCGGCATACCGCATAGGCGCCGGCGATCGCTACAGCTTCAGCGGAACGGGTTTGCGCGACTACGAATACAGCGACGTCGGGGCGCCGGACGAATTCGACCGCTGGGCCGCGGACCGCGATCGGAGTTACGACACGTCGGTTTCGGCGCGCTATGTATCGCGCGACGTGATCGGCTATCAGGACCTCGATCAGTACGGCAGCTGGAGCACCGTCGCCGAATACGGCAACGTCTGGTATCCGCGCTCGATGCCGAGCGGCTGGGCGCCGTATCGCACCGGACACTGGGCTTGGATCGACCCGTGGGGCTGGACTTGGATCGACGAGGCGCCCTGGGGCTTCGCACCGTATCACTACGGTCGCTGGGCGTACGTGACGGGTCGCTGGGGATGGATACCGGGCCCGGTCAACGTGCGACCGGTCTATGCCCCGGCGCTGGTCGCATTCGTCGGCGGCGGCGATCTTCGCCTTTCGCTGTCGGTCGGCGGCGCAGCATCGGGTGTTGCCTGGTTCCCGCTCGGCCCTGGCGAGGTCTACCAGCCGGCATATCGCGTCAGTCGCGACTACTTCACCAACGTCAACGTCAGCAACACGCGCGTCACCAACGTCAACATAACGAACGTCTACAACAATTACACGACCAATACCACGGTGACCAATGTCAGCTACCGCAACCGCGAAGCGCCGGGCGCGGTGACTGCCGTGCCGGTCACGGCATTCGTGCAATCGCAGCCGGTCGCGCGCGCTGCCGTCCAGGTGCCGCGCGCGGTGATAACGCAGCAACCGGTGAGCGCCGTGGCGCGCGTGGCTCCGACTCGCGCGAGCATTGTTGCCGCGGCGGCGGTGGGCGCAGCGGCGTCAGGCAGGCCGCCAGCGCGCGCGATGCAACGCGAGGTCGTCGCCAGAACCAAGCCGCCGGCGCCCCCCGCGGCATTCGCCTCTCGCCAGGCAGCCCTGGCGGCCAATCCGGGCCGGCCGGCCGAGCCTGCCGCAGCTGCGCAGCAGCCTGCGGCAGCGGGTGCGGCGCCAGCCAGGAATGTGAAGGTCGTCGCGCCGACGCAGGCAGCCGCACCGGCGCCCAAGGAAGAAAATCGCCGTGGCCGCGGACAACTCGAGCGACGGGCGGGTAGCCCAGGAGCTCCGCAAGGCGCGGCTGGTGCGGCGCAAGCAGCCCCGGCCGGACCGCAGGCGGCACCGGCAGGTCAACCGGCCGGACCCGCGACGGGCCAGGCGCAGAAGGGCGCCGCGCCGGCGGGCGAGGGTGGGCAACGGCCGGCCGAAGCGGGCAAGGCTGCGACCACCGAGAGCGCGCAAAAGGGCGCGGAAGCCCCAGCGGTGCCGCGGCCGCTTGACGCCGCGCAGCGCCGTCAGCAGCAGCAGGAGCAGCAGCGCCAGCAGGCCGAGCAGCAGCGCCAGCAGCAGCAAAGCCAGCAAGCCGACAAGCAGCGGCAGCAGCAGGAGCAGCAGCGCCTACAGGCCGAGCAGCAGCGCCAGCAGCAGCAAAGCCAGCAAGCCGACAAACAGCGGCAGCAGCAGGAGCAGCAGCGCCAGCAGGCTGAGCAGCAGCGCCAGCAACAGCAGAGCCAGCAGGCCGAGCAGCAGCGCCAGCAGCAGCAACGCCAGCAAGCCGAACAGCAGCGACAGCAGCAGGAGCAGCAGCAGCGCCAGCAGGCTGAGCAGCAGCGCCAGCAACAGCAGAGCCAGCAGGCCGAGCAGCAGCGCCAGCAGCAGCAACGCCAGCAAGCCGAACAGCAGCGACAGCAGCAGGAGCAGCAGCAGCAGCGCCAGCAGGCTGAGCAGCAGCGCCAGCAACAGCAGAGTCAGCAGGCCGAGCAGCAACGACAGCAGCAGCAAGCCCAGCAAGCTGAGCAGCAGCGCCAGCGCGAAGCATCAAAGGCTGCTGCCAAGAGTGACGAAGGCAAGGATAAGGGCAAAGATAAGGGCAAAGAAAAGGACAAGGATCAGAAGGAATAATCAGATCGAGCCGACCCTTGCGGCCGCCCCTTATCGGGGCGGCCGTTTTATTTTCTGGCGTCGGCGCCGTGGGGTGTGGCGCTCCAAGGTGGCCGCGGGCGGCGGGCGACTGACCATCCGGTCCACCGACGGCACGGTTAATGCTGTAACCACGTCATGACCGGCAGCGTGCACGCATCCGCAGGCAATCGAGGCAATATTTACAAGCGGTTGTAAATAGTTGCGCCGTGCTTAGCGCCTTCGGCGCGTCGTGCGAATCATCGGCCGGCAATCCGGCGGCGGCTTTTCGCCGTCACTCGACTGCAGGAGATCACATGACACCGATCATCGCCGGGAGATTCGAGCAGGAAGCGCAGGCGGACCGCGCGGCGGATGCACTTCGACAACAAGGCTTCGCTGCGGAAGATGTGACCGTCTTTTATCTGAACCCTCCCGGACAGCACGCGACCTTTCCGGTCGGCGGCGACCGTGACAAATCTCACGGCGCAACGCATGCGCACAGCGGCGCGCTCAAAGGCGCGGCGATTGGTGGCGTCGTCGGACTCGGCGTCGGCGTGGCGGCGACGGCGCTGGTGGGACCGGCCGCCGCGGTGGCGGGCGCCGGGGCCGGCGCCTATGTAGGGTCGCTGGCGGGCGCGCTCAATGACATGGGCGAAGGCGATTCGGCGGCCAAGGAGCAAGGCGAGCCGCCTCCGGAGACCCCGGCTGATGGCGTGCCGATCGAACGTTCCGCGGGATTCATCGTTGCGGCGCGCGCGCCCGAATATGCGCGAAGAGTCGTCGCCGCCAACGTGCTGGAATCGATGGGGGCGAAGGACGTCGAGCGCGCCGATGGCACCTGGCGAATGGGCAAATGGGTGGATTTCGACCCGCTGCAGTCACCGAAACTCGTCGATCCGCCGGCGGCGGACCGCGGGGCGGTGCAGCGCTAGCGAACGTCCGATACAACCACAAGGAGACCGCAATGAACGTTACGCTGACGCTCGGTCCGCTGATCTCGCTGATCGCAGGCATCCTGATCCTGCTGATTCCGCGGCTGCTGAATTACATCGTCGCGATCTACCTGATCGTCATCGGCGTGATCGGGCTGTTCGGATACGGCAGCATGCACCTGCGATGACGCCGGCACTGAAGGCGCACTAGACAACCTTTACATTAATGCTCGACAGGCCGTCGATGTGGGCCTCCATCACGTCGCCCTTGACGACCGGACCGACGTTCTCCGGCGTTCCCGAATAGATGATGTCGCCGGCAGCAAGCTCGAAAGCTTCCGAGAGCTTGCTGATCTGCTCGGCGACCGACCAGATCATTTGCGACAGATCGGCATTCTGCTTGATCTGTCCGTTGACCTTGAGCCAGATCGCTCCCTTGGTGAAGTGTCCGACGACGGCAACCGGTTGCAGCGGGCCTAGCGGCGCGGAATGATCGAAGCTCTTGCCGATCTCCCACGGCTTCTTTTCCTCGCCGGCCGCGCGCTGCAGATCGCGCCGCGTCATGTCCAGGCCGACCGTATAGCCAAAAACGTAGCCGAGCGCCTGGTCGATTGCGATGTTGCGCCCCCCGCTTTTGAGCGCGGCGACGAGCTCGACCTCGTAGTGATAATTCTTGGTCAGCGGAGGGTAGGGGTGATCGATGGTCGCCCCCGGCGGCACGTTCTGCACCGCATCGGTGGGCTTCTGAAAAAAGAACGGCGGCTCACGTGTCGGATCCGAGCCCATCTCGCGCGCGTGCGCCGCGTAATTCCGTCCGATGCAGTAAATGCGGCGTACCGGAAAAAGCTCACCGCTGCCGGCAATCGGAATGAACGTCGGCGCGACAGTGAACGGCGTCCGCGCCTGGCCCGCCGCAGTGCCCGCCATCGCGTATCCGGCGCCGCCGGCGGCAAGCGCGCTCGCGCGAAGCAGGATTTCCCGGCGCTGTTTCGAAGTCATGGCCGCCTCTAGCGTCCCTTCGGACTCGCCTTGGTGCGGGGCATGACCCGCGGCACCGACGGCGCCTGCGGGCGCTTGACCTGCGGAATCTGGATCGGCTGCCCGGTCTTGGCATCGCGGCCGCGAAAACTGCCACTGCCCTTGCCTTTGCTCATCGGTCGATCTCGCTTTGGTGTGAGGACACGATCATCATGCTACGCCGCATTGGCGCCTGCAAGCCTCACCGCTGCACCGCCGGTGCGCTCACCCCTCGGGTGTCAGCAGCGAGACGCCGAGGCGGGCACGGCGCGACAGCCACGGGCTCGGCCGATAGCGGGGATCGCCGTAGGCGCGCGCGACCTCGTTCAGGATGGCGAGCACGCGAGCCGGTCCGAGGGCGTCGCCCCATGCCAGCGGTCCCATCGGATAGGCAAGCCCGATCCTGACGGCGAGATCGATGTCGGCGGGCGCCGCGATCCGCTGCTGCGCGATATCGCAGGCTACATTGACGATGTGCGACAGCACGCGTTGCACGATAAAGCCGGGGCTGTCGTGGATGATCGCGACGCTGCCACCGTCGCGGGCGAACAGCGCGTGAACGGCATCGCGCACCTCGGGCCGGGTGACCGGAGTCGTCATCAGCGTGCGGTGCTTCGCGAGGTCCGGGAGGACATCGAGCGCGACGGTACGCGTGGGGTCCAGGCCTTCGTCGAGCGCGGCTGTCGTCGCATCGCATCCGCATGGCAGGACCAGGCAGATGACATCGGGTGCCGGATGTGCGTCCGAATCGACCTCGGCGCCCAGGCGCGCAAGCAGCGAGGCGACGCGCTGCCGTGCGACGCCATCGCGCGCGCTCACCCAGATGCGGCGAGCCGGCGCGGCGGCGGGCACAGACGGCGGAGCAACCGCCGCAGCGCTGCTGCCATACTCGTAGAACCCGCGACCGGTCTTGCGTCCAAGCACCCCGGCGGCGAGGCGCTGCGCGCCCAGCGGGGAAGGCCGGAACCGCGGTTCCTCGTAGTACTGGTGATAGATCGATTCCATCACCGGCTGCGATACATCGAGGCCGGTCAAATCGAAAAGGGCGAAGGGTCCCATGCGAAATCCGGCGCCCTCGGTCAGCACGCGGTCGATCGTAGCCACGTCGGCGATGCCCTCGCCGAGAATGCGTAGCGCTTCGGTGCCATACCCGCGACCAGCGTGATTGACGATGAATCCTGGTGTGTCGCGGGCGCGGACCGGCGTATGGCCGAGCGCCGCGCCGAAAGCCAGCAGGCGCTCGACGACCTTCGGGTCCGTCAACAGTCCACCGATGACCTCGACCAGCTTCATCAGCGGTACCGGGCTGAAAAAATGAAGGCCGGCGACTCTTTCCGGATTCGCGCATGCGGCGGCGATGGCAGTGACCGACAAGGACGAGGTGTTGGTCGCAAGGATGCATCGCTCGCCGACGATGGCCTCGAGCGCAGCAAACAACGCCTGCTTGGCATCCAGGCGCTCGACGATCGCTTCGATCGCCAGGTCGGCCCGCGAAAGCTCGCCCAGGTCGGCGACGACAGCAATGCGCGCGGTCGCGCGCGCGGCGTCGTCATCGGTCAGCTTGTGCTTGGCGGCGAGCATCGCCAAGGTCGCGGCGATCGCGCGCCGCGCTTCCGCCGCGGCATCGGGCTTGACGTCGTAGATCGCGACGTCAAATCCCGCCTGCGCCGCGATCTGTGCAATGCCGCGTCCCATCAGGCCGGCGCCGACGACGGCTATCGTGCGCGGGATTTCCAGCATCGCTTATGGTCGCTTGCTTGTCATCATGCGGCGGCCATTATCCAATGAACGGCGCTGCGAGGCGAACCATCATCGCGACTCCGCCTGTCGGGATCGGGGTCATGGCTTGGTATGCAGTAAAATCCGGGTCGACCGGCTCGCCGGCTCGACCGACGCACAGCAAGGCGAAACGTTTGCAACCCGGCAGCATCGACATTCCCGCACTCGTCCTGACCGCGACCATCTGGGTCTACTGGTTCGCTGTCGGCGCGATGGTCGTTCGCGCGCGGCGGAAGACCCGGCAGCTCGCCGGTCTCGTTCCCGAGCAGCCGCTGGAACGCAGGATGTGGCTGGTCCTGGTGCCCGCGATCATCCTCTGGATTGTTTTGCCCTGGCTGGCGCTCACTCGCGCGGAGCCGCCGCTGTTGGCATTGCCCGAATTCACTCGGAACGTTCCCGCGTATGCCGCACTCCGCTGGGTGGCGGCGGTTTGCGTGGTGATGTGCCTGGCACTTACGGTCAAGTGCTGGCGCAGGATGGGCAGCGACTGGCGGATGGCAGTCAGCGACACGCAAAAGAGCGCACTGATCACCGACGGCTTGTTCGCGCGCGTCCGGCATCCGATCTATGCCTTGCAGATGCTGTTGATGCTGTGCTCGGTGCTGATCGTGCCGACCGCGCCGATGATCGTCGTTGCGATCGTGCACCTGAGTCTGATGAACCTCAAGGCGCGAAACGAGGAGCGGCATCTGCTCAAGGTGCATGGTGGCCGCTACGAGGCCTACCTCAAACGCACCGGCCGCTTTTTTCCGCGGCTTGGCGGCCGGGACAGCTAGAGCCTGTCAAGCGCCGATCCGATCGATACGATACTCGAATCGTGATGCCGGCCACGACAAGCAGGAACCGCAGCAGCTCGCGCCGGCGCTTGCAGGGTCTGTGTGTCAGCGCGGCGCTCGCGCTGCTGGCTGCCCCGCTTTCGGCGCAGATGACGTCGGCTGGAGCGGCCGAGGCACCGGCCGCGAATGCCGCGCCGAGCCGGCCGCCATCGCTCGATCGCGGCATCGAGGATCGCATCCTTGCGCTCGATCCGCTGCACATCAGCGCCACCGAAGTTCGCGACGTGCTCAAACACGCGCCGGCGCCGCGCATCATCGGCATTCAGGGAAGCTTTCCGCTGATCACGATGGAACCATTCGCGCAATATCTGATCGCGATGGGATATCCGGAAGAGCGGCTGCGCGATCCGCGGACCGGCAGCATGTCGCGCAACAGCTTTGGCGACAGCGAGCAACTGGCCGGCGAGCTGGCCTGGTATTACGAATCCGACGGCATGATGCCGATGCTGATCGG
>Ga0207683_10001605_pt1 | contig 20325 bp, 17 predicted proteins | sample KBSM73metaG_FD_184333 | JGI IMG/M metagenome (GOLD analysis project Ga0207683, IMG submission 184333) | Miscanthus rhizosphere microbial communities from Kellogg Biological Station, Michigan, USA - KBS M7-3 metaG (SPAdes) (version 2) | ecosystem: Host-associated > Plants > Roots > Rhizosphere >... | reverse complement strand
CTTTTTTCGGGTCTCGCGGCGCTCGCGAAGCTTCATGGCCTCGAAGTAGCGACCATACAGCAGGCGTTTGGCATCGCGTCGTCGATGTCGAGCGGAATCAGGCGCAACTTCGGCACGATGACCAAACCGTTGCATACCGGCATTGCAGCGCGCAGTGCGCTGACGGCGCACAATCTGGCAGCATGTGGCTTCAGCGCTGCGTCGGATGCGCTCGAAGCGAAGGCCGGTTTTTTTTCCACTTACGGCGTCGAGCAATCGAGCGCCGATATCACTGCCAATGGTCTCGGCAAACCTTTTGTAATCGTGGATCCGGGGCTTGCACTGAAAAAATTTCCTTGCTGCTACGCCTCGCACCGGGCGATCGATGGATTGCTTACCTTGCGTGCGAAACTCGCATGCGATGCTGACTCCATTGAAAAAGTCATTTGCAGGATGCCGCCCGGCGGTATGCACGTGCTGACGTATCCGCGCCCGTCGACTGGACTCGAAGGTAAGTTCAGTCTGCATTACCCGCTCGCGGCCGCCATGCTCGACGGCAAGTGCTCGCTGTGGACCTTCACCGATGAAGCAGTACGCCGCAAGGAAATCACAGCGCTGTACGCGAAAATCAATGCGGCCGAAAATCCCGCGTGCCGTGGTGACGATCCGTTATTCGAGAGCCGCAGTTCCGGCAGCAAGGGATTCGTCGAAGTTGAAATCCATCTGCGGGACGGGAGATCCGAAGCCATACGGGTCGACAAAGCGCCCGGCTCACCGTTCCGTGAATTAACCTGGAACGAAGTGCACGACAAGTTCGTCGATTGCGCGCGGCATTCACAACGCATTGGCGACAAGGCGGCGAACGAAGCGTTTGATGCGATTTACAAGCTCGAAAAAAGCGACGACATTTCCAAGATCGCCGCACTTTTAAGCTGACCTGGAAATTGCCGGTCAGATAAATGAAGGAGGAGCATGAAGATTAAGTTTGCATTTGGAATCGCGCTCGCCTGCACTGCGGCGACGCATACTGTATCTGCTCAAACCTATCCCGATCGTCCGATCCGCCTGATTGTTCCTTACCCCCCCGGGTCGAGCACGAACGACATACTCGGCCGTGCACTCGCGCAGCGACTGAGCGTCGAATTAAAGCAGCAGGTCGTCGTTGATAATCGTTCGGGTGCGAGCGGTAACGTTGGTTCCGAAATGGTCGCGCATGCAACGCCCGACGGCTACACGCTGCTGATCGGCGTTGCGGGTCCGCTCGCAGTCGGTCCCGCCGTCTACAAGAACCTCGGCTACGACCCGATTCGCGATCTCGCGCCGATCGCAATGTACGCGTCAGTGCCTTACGTATTGGTAGTAAACCCGTCAGTCCCGGCGACGAATGTAAAAGAGCTTATCGCGCTCGCGAAATCGAAGCCCGGTCAGTTGAACTTCGCCTCGAGCGGCAGTGGGGGCTCGCCGCATTTGTGCGGCGAACTCTTCAAGGTCATGGCGGGTATCGATATCGTGCATATTCCATATAAAGGCGCCGGTATAGCGATGATCGATGTGCTGAGCGGCCAGATACCGATGATCTGCACCGGCGCGACTGCGCTGGCGGCGCATATCAAGGCGGGTCGGCTGCGTCCGATCGGCGTCGCGTCGCTCAAGCGCTCGGCGCAAATGCCCGATCTGCCCACGATTAGCGAACAAGGGCTGACGGGATTCGAAGTCAACTCGTGGACGGGATTGCTGGCGCCGGCGAAGACGCCGGAGCCTATTATCCGCCGCCTGTATGAAGCCGTTGCAAAAATCGTTGCAACCGACGACATGAAGAATTTCCTTGCGAGTGTCGGCGCCGAGCCCGCGCTCATGAACTCGCGCGATTTCGGCGCTTATCTCAAGGTCGATACAGCGCGGTGGGCAAAAGTCGTCAAGGCGGCGAATCTGAAAATCGACTAGCTATGGAGCCTCGGGCAAACTCGATCCGGGCGACGTCGTAAGAAGATGCAAACCATTAGTTGCGTTTGATGAACGCGAGTGCAGCCTGCGCGCATACATCCGCATCGCTTGCCGCAACATGATAGGAATTTCCCGGCAGCACGAGCAGCTCTGAATTCGGAATCATTCGCTGCCACACCCGCGTGTCATCGACGGATCCGAGCGCGCTGCCCTCGGTCGTAATCACGAGTGTCGGGCATTTGATGTTCGGCAGGTCCGCTGTGATATCAGAGACGGGCACCGTCTTCATGAAACCAAGCTGCGTCGATGCCGGGGTGCGGCCCATGAGCTTCGCCCACCACTCGACGCCTTCGACGGGAAAGCGGTCACCGAGGCGGCCGGCCATCGTACGGCGCGCCCATTTCTCAACGCCGTTTTCCTGCGAGAACTCTTCCATCCAGCCGGGAATATTCGCTCGAACGTGATCGCGATTCGGCTGTGGAGTGCCCGCGACTACCAGTGTGCGCACGACTCCGGGATAGCGTGCGGCCAGCCGACGTGCGACGGTGCCGCCCAGTTTCGCTGCAATCAAATGACAGCACGAAACGTGGAGCTTACGCATAAGCTCCACGTAATCATCGACGATGCGGTCGAGCGACCACGAGAAATCAACCGGCATCGGCGTTGACTCGCCAAATCCGCGCATGTCGGGGCGCACAACTCGATAGTGGCGGGCGAGATGCGGGACCCATGCAAACCATACTTCACCGCGCTCTGAATTCCCATGCAGCATCAAAATCGTTTCCGCTTCACGCCATGGATCGGTGAAATCGTCGCAAAGGTAATGCATTTCGAGGTCGGCATCGATGCGTGCGAACGGCATGGCGGAGATTCCCTGATGTGCTTCAAGCGCGGCAGTCGCGCCGATTATAGTATCGTGCGCTTGTGACTGACCCGGAGGATGCATGAAATTCGGACGATTCGATCAGCAGGGCCGCGTATTTTTCGGCATCGTCGAGGAGGAGACAGTTCTCGAGCTCGATGGCTCGCCGTTCACGTCGTATCGCGGCAACGGCAAGCGTCATCCGCTCGCATCGCTCAAAATACTGGTGCCCTGCACGCCGCAGAATTTTTATTGCGCAGGCTTAAACTACCTCGCGCACATCGAATGGGGCAACAAGCGCAAAGGGACCAATAAGAAGCCGCCCGAAAAAGCCGATGTCGGTTATCGCTCCAACAACGCGCTTATTCCGACGGAGGAATCGATTGTCATCCCGGCCGATTCGCCGGGGCCGGTGCAGTATGAGGGTGAGCTCGTGGCAGTCATCGGCAAACAGGCTCGCAACCTGTCGGAAGCAAACGCGCTTTCGTGCGTGTTGGGATACACGCTCGGCAACGATGTCAGTGATCGCGGATGGCAGGCATCCGACCGCACATTATGGCGGGCGAAGAACTGCGACACCTGGAAACCAATGGGTCCCTTCATCACTACCGGCCTCGATCCGATGAATCTCACGATCTCAGTAAAGATCAATGGCGAGAACGCTGCCGAGTACACAACCGACAAGATGCTGTTTTCGGCGCAGCACTACATCGCGGAGATTTCGCGCTATATGACACTATGGCCCGGCGACGTCATCTGGCTCGGCACCGACAATCCCACCCTACCGGATCTCAAGCACGGCAACGTGTGCGAGATCATTCAGGAAGAGATCGGTGTGCTGCGTAATCCCGTCGTTCGTGCGAGCGCCTGAGTCAACGGCAACTTCGACTATTTCGACTGGTCATGCGGATGCTGCTCATGATGCTGCCGCAACAAGTCTTTGCCGTAATCGTTGCCGTTCGGCGTACGCACTACCGTGTGAATATGGTTACGGCTCGGCACATTTGATTTGGCCAGTGCGATCGGGCGCTGGTGATCGAATTCGATGAGGATGACCGGGCTTTGAATGCGGTAATAAAAAATCCCATCGGGCGCTGCGCTGCCGAGCCAGCCGAAATACGTTTGATCCAGATGTTTGCGTACCTCGGACATGCGAATACGCGCGTGGCCGTTATCCATGTTGCTTATATATTCGGAGATGACGGCGAGCAGTAATTTCTTCTGCTGGGCGTTCAGGTCGGTCACCCGGATACCCGCATAATCGAGCACCAGGTTGTCGCGGTAGGCGGCCGCCAGCGTATCCTCGCCCGCTTTGGTGCCCGCAATCATCGCCTTCGCCTGCTGGCCGCTATGGAGGCTACGCATCAGCTCGAGTCCTCGATTCTGCTCAGTCTGCAGGACCACGGTGCCCTTGAATTTCCCCTGGTCTGTTTTCACGGGCTCCGAGCCCATGAAAACCGGCGACATGACGACCTGATCGCCCAGTACGAAGTAATTGATGATGGCGTGATGACCGTCGAGCTGCCATCCCCACGGCTTGGTGGTCGACGGCTCGCCCATAATCGTGATCCAGTAGAACCATTCGCTGTATTCGTCGTAGTTGTTGGTTAACTCGGCCAGCGTGCCATTGAGTTTCATGATGTCGCGCGTTTGCTTCAAGCCTTTGGCGCTCAGACTCGCGCGCATCAAGTCGAAGGCGAGCTTGCGCTGCGACGCGGTCATTTCGAAGAATCCGACTCCCTGGCGCATCGCGAAGTGACGGTTGTCCCAGGTGCGCCATTCGGCATCGTCGACGGGGAACAGCGTTTTCTTTTTTTGATCTTCGCTCAATCGGGCGATGAAGACTTCCGCCGCTTTGCGCACGGGCTCCGTCGATACGCCCGTGTGCGCAATCGCAAACAGGCCCGGCACGAGCTTGCCGTCGGTCGTAACACCTTTGAACGGCTCAGCACGCGCCGCAGCGCTCTCATCGCGCAATTTCAGTGGCGCCCGGAATTCATCGCGCTCGGCGAGCGCGAGATTTGCTGCCAGCAGCATGATCAAAAGCGCCGCTTGAGTCACCACACTATGGCCAACAGTTCTCATATTCGAATGCTCCCAAGCTGTTTCGTGTGCGAGGTGCATCAAGTAATAGCGCGGCCGTGATCGATTGCGTGCGCGTGTTCCAGTCCACGCCACGATGCGGCTGGCGGCGCGACTTAGCCTATCACAGTACTGTGACAATCATTCGCGAGCAAACAGACTTTCCGCATCGTGACGAGAAGAACTGCAGGCGTCAACTCGTCGCGCCGTAATGACAACGAAAGCTCTCGCACTTTTGCCGCTTCATGGAGCGGCATCGGTCTCATTTCAAAAATACAAAGCGGCGAGTCATACGATTGAAATATGCCGCGCGTCTAATTCGTTTCGGCAGTCGAACGCAACGTATCACTCAGCGAGCGGCGTGTTCACGGATTACGCCGAACCAGTTCAATGATATGCATACTGCACTGACGGGCGGCTTTACGCACAACGGCACGACGTTTACGGCAGGCGCAGCCAAGATCGCGCAGGGTGACAACTTCCTGCGGCTCATCGTGCCGCAGATCATGGCCTCCCAGGCTTATCAGAACAATGGCGCAATCATCATCTGGTTTGATGAGTCCGAGCCGGACGGTTCCGGCAACCAGAACGACTTCAATCACACCATCGCGGAGATCGTGATCTCGAAGCTCGCACATCCAAGTGTGAACGGCGTCCCGTTTGCGAGCCTCGTCAATCTTACTCACTCGGACGATCTACGTACGCTGCAGAACATCTTCGGCATCGCTCCGCTCACGGCATCGCATACCTTGGCGATGCCGCCAACGCCGTCGGTCTCGATAGTTTGTTTGCGGCCGGCGCGGTTGCAGCGGTGCCGGAAGCCGACAGCTACGCCATGATGTTGGCGGGGCTCGGGCTTATGGGATTCGTGATCGGTCGCAGAAAGCGAAAGGCGCGCGCCATTTGATCGACGCAAAAAGCAGGCGGACCCCGGTCGGGGTCCGTTTTAAGTCTGTAGAACGCCTCATCTTTCGGCCGGCGCTCGTTGTGACGGCCGAAGCGCTATAGCGCGCTGGCCCTCAATTCCGATCGATGGCTGCTCATATACAACGCGAGCAGTCCACCGATGACTGCAGTGGTACGGAACGACGGCCGTGGCAGCCATTTCATGGCGCTCAACACGACCGCCGGCGGCGATTCGCGCGGCGGCGCGGACATGCTTGCCGTAGTTTGCGCGGTCAGCTTTTCTCCCGTTCCCGCAAAGAACGGCACAAGCGCGCTAACGAACGGCACCATATCCTGTGGACCCCGGCTCGTGAGCCAGTTTTTGTCCCGCACCACCTCTTCGTCTAGCCATGTTGCGCCCGCGTTCACGAGATCGTCGCGCACGCCGGGCCACGACGTCATGCTGCGGCCTTGCGTCAGGCCTGCTGACGCGAGCACCCACGGTCCGTGACAGAGGGTTGCAATGGGTTTGCCGGACGCGTCGAAGTCCCGCACGAACTGGCGGACTGCAGACGACTGGCGCAGCAGGTCGGGATTGATAAAGCCGCCCGGGATAAGCAGTGCGTCGTATTCGTCGGGCGTCACTTCAGACACCAGGTGATCGACTTTTACGCGGCTGGCCGGCTCATGCAGGTTGACGCCGCGGATGCGGCCATGCCGTAACGAAACAATTTCGACTTGGGCGCCAGCCAAGCGCAGCGCCGCGACTGGAATCGTAAGTTCAACTTTCTCGAAGCCATCTGCTGCCAGCACCGCGATGCGCCGGCCTTTCAATTGATGATCGCCTAACATTGGGTTCTCCATAAATAATTGCGTCGGCCAGCGATACGCCGTTCGGCGGGAGCGGCGTGAATTGCGCTCCTATGGCGTGGAGTAAAAAAATGGAGCTTAGTTCAGACAGAAAAACACCCACGCGCGGCGGTGAGTGCAATTCCTACGTTACGAGTATTGCAAATCGCCTATGCGTTGCTTCTGCGGGCAATAATGATCAGGAGGTCGCGCCTCACACGCCTAATACATCATCTGCGCGCCGTTGACGTGCAGTGTCTGACCGCTGATGAAACTGCTGCCCGGACCACACAGAAAACGCACGGCAGCGGCAATTTCCTCGGGCTCGCCTTTGCGGCCGAGCGGCACATTCTTGCTGGGCGACGGACGCTCGGTGATGACTTCGCCTGCGGCCGCGGTATTCATCTGACCGGGCGACACACAGTTCACGCGGATGTTGTACTGCGCAAGATCCAGCGCAAGTGCGCGCGTCATGCCAACCAGTCCGTGCTTTACCACCGAACCGTGTACGCGATTCTTCGCGCCTGACAACGCCATCATGCCGCCCAGCGTCACGATCGCGCCACCGCCCGCCTTGATCATGTGCGGGAGGCACGCCTTCGCAAGGTGAAAGGACCCATCGAGGGTGATGCCCAGTATGCTGCGCCATTCGTCGAAGCTCATGTCCGCGAATGGCGTCTGCTTGCGCACCGACGCATTGATGACGAGCATGTCGATACGGCCGAAGCGCTTGACGGCGCCGTCGACCATAGCGTTAACGGCATTCCCGTCCGCGACATCAGCGACGAACGTTTCCGCCTGACCGCCGCCGGTTTTGATCTCCTGCACTATCTTGTCGCCAGCCTCGCGTGAGACGCGCGAATTGACGGCGACCGCCGCGCCGCCGGCAGCGAGCGACAATGCGATCGAGCGTCCGATGTTACGCGTGGCGCCCGTCACCAGCGCAACCTTGCCTTTGAATTCATTACCGGGCTGCAGAGCAGCGTCCTGAATTGCCATGTGTTCCCCTTGGTTGAAAGTCGATTTCTGGTGTTGCGATGAAGCGCGCAGTCTATAGTTAAGGCGCCCCTGCCGTCATTTCCCGGCGCGGCTCAATCCACCCGCGCGCCCGTGAGCTTGATCAATTTCGCGTACTTGTCGTAGTCGATCTTCAGGCGCGCGCCGAACTCATCAGGCGTACTTGTCCATGGATCGAGCGCTTGCGCAGACAAGTTGTGCGCCACGTCCGGCAGCTTGAGCGCTTTATTGATTTCCGTATTCAGCTTATCGATTGCTGATCTCGGCGTTCCGGCGGGTGCGAACGTGCCAATCCACGGATTCATCTCGTAGCCGGGCACGCCTGCTTCAGCGATCGTCGGGACATCGGGCAGCGCGCCGGAACGCTGAGCCGCAGAAACGCCTATCGCGCGCAAACGTCCGGCTTTCACATGAGCGATAACGGACGCAACGGTCGCCAGCGAAGCTTGCGATTCGCCGGCAAGCAATGCGATTACCTGCGGGCCGCCGCCTTTGTACGGAACGTGGACGACCTTGATCCCGGTCATCGAAGCGAGCAGCGCCATAGAGAGATGCGGAATGCTGCCGTTGCCTGCGGTCGAATAGAGAATTTCATCCGGCCGTGCTTTCGCCAACGCGATGAACTCCTTCACCGATTTGGCCGGCAGCGACGGATGCACTGTGAGCACGGCCATCTGTCCGGTGAGCAGGCCAACCGGCGCGAAGTCTTTGAGGGTGTCATAGGGCAGTTTTTTATACAGATGCGCGTTGCCGACATGCGTAATTGAATGAACCATGATGGTGTAGCCGTCGGGCGGCGACTTGGCGACGAGGTCAGCACCAATCGTTCCTCCAGCGCCGCCCCGATTGTCGATGGTGAATTGCTGCCCCGTCGACTCGGAAACCTTCTGCATGACGATGCGGCCCGCGATATCGTTGCCACCGCCCGGCGGCCACGGAATCACGACGCGCACGGGCTTCGAAGGATAGGCGGTCGACTGAGCGGCGGCTACGCCTGCTATCGAGCATGCAAGCGCAATTGCAGACCAGCGGAAAAATGATTTCGTCATCGATGATGTTCTCTTTTGCAGACGCAATTTACATTGATTTTCGTCATGACGCCCAGGTATCAGGCGGCTCGTGTTGTGTTGTATGCACATCAGCGGATGCAGCTCGTTCACTGAGCGGCGGCGCGATCGCGATTAAGTACCGCTGCATTGTGTCCCCGCTGCTCGGACGCGCTGAAAGCTGCAGACTTGCACCGCCTGCGCTTTGACAACGCGGGCAATCGGTGAGAAATTACGACGGGTCGAGTGAAGAGCTGTTTTCACTGCGAGGAGGCCGCATGAGACGGATTGTTCTCTGCATCACGATGCTCATGTTTGCCGGCGCGGCGACTGCGCAACAATATCTTCCGTCGGGCGCAACCGACGTTTTTCCCAGTCGGCCGGTGCGATTGGTCATTCCATGGCCGCCCGGCCAGGCAACGGATTTGGGCGGCCGTGTGCTCGCACAGAAACTGTCCGAATTGTGGGGCCAACAGGTCGTCGCCGATAACCGCGCAGGCGCGGGCGGGATGATAGGCACCGATGTCGTAGCGAAGGCCGCACCCGACGGTTACACCATACTCGCCGCCTCGAGCGGTCCAGTCACAGTCAATCCGCTGCTGCAAAAATCGCCGTACGACGTCGATCGCGAGCTCGCACCCGTTGCAAATATCGGCCTCTCGCCGTACCTGCTCGTCGCCGGCGTGCAATTGCCGGCGGCCAACGTCAAAGAATTTCTCGCACTCGTCCGCGCCAGTCCGGGTAAATATAGTTTTGCATCGTCGGGCACCGGTGCGACCGCGCATTTGATTGCCGAGTGGTTCAATAGCTTGTCAGGATTGCAGGTTACGCACGTGCCTTACAAAGGCAGCGCGCCCGCGCTCACCGATGTTATCGGTGGCCAGATTGCTTACGCGATCGAGACCGCTGCAGCGACGATGCCGCACGTCAAGTCAGGACGACTCAAGGCGTACGGCGTATCGCTCGCCCGCGGGAGTGCGTTGACGCCAGGCATCGAACCGCTCGCAACGGCGGCAAATCTGCCGGGCTTCGACGTCGGGGCGTGGCTCGGCGTGATGGTACCCGCGGGTACGCCGAAGGCTCTCGTTGATCGCATCGCGACTGCAGTGGAAAACGCGATGCAATCCGCCGACGTACGCGAACGCATTGCCGGCATCGGGGTCGAGGTCGATTACCGCCGCTCCCACGATTTCGCGCGCTACCTGAAAGAGCAGCAGGCGCGTTTCTCCGACATCATCAAGAAAGGTAACATCAAGCTCGATTGACCAGCGCTAGCAATCTTAAAGCGGCACGATCGACGTCAGACGTGGATGCGGTCCGTCCAGGAGTACATGGCGTGACAGTATCTCGCGCCGCACTTCACGCCTGCTGACCTTTCCCTGCGCGTTGCGAGGCAGTGCATCGACCGCAATCCATAATCGCGGCCGTTTATGCCGGGACAGCGACTCTACCCGGCGCTGTCCGTCCTCCTGCCAGGCATTGCCCGGTCTCTCCGCGACAGCGACGATAATCTCGCCCCAGTAATCCGACGGCAGCGTCGCGATGCAGATTTCGCTGCATGCGGCAAGTCCGCTCAACACTGCTTCGATCTCATCGGGACTCACCTTGTAGCCGCCGGTCTTGATGATGTCTGCCACGCGCCCTTCGAGCCATAGTCGTCCGCGCTCGTCGATGTGGCCGAAATCGCCCGTGCGGTGCCACTCATCGCCGGCGAGCGGATGAAAACCATCTGCTCCAATCTCGCCGATATACATATGGCGTGCGCGCAGCCAGATTTCGCCCGGGGCACCGGCTCGCACGTCCATACCGTTGTCGCTGCGCACGGACAATTCGACGCCGGACGCCGGCCAGCCGACGCATGCGCCGGGTTCATCGTTGCGCTCGCGGAATACAGCGTCGGCATCGTTCGCGTCGAGTATCGTGATCGGATTGGTGCACTCGGTCTTGCCATAGGTGATGCGCACCACCGGACCAAACATGCACTTTGCTCTCTCGTACATCGCCGGGGTAAGCGTCTGCGTCCCGGTGAAAACGCAGCGCACGCCGGGGAAGTGACGCGTGCCAAATGCGCTCGCGAGCTTCGCAATTACGGTCGGCGGTGCGAACAGCGCTTCGACGTCGCCGCGGTTTAGAATCGCTTCCAGCTGCGGCGGGTCGACGCCATCGAGCAATATCGCTTCACCGCCGTGATCGAGCCACGCGTATGTGAGGAGTGATGCACCGTGTGTAAACGGCGTCATCAGCAAGATGCGCGATCCAGGCTGCGGCACCCATGGCAATACCGATTTCAGCAACTCGTTGCCGCGCCAGCGCCGTTCATGACTGTAGACGATGCCTTTGGGTTTGCCGGTGGTGCCCGAAGAGAAAAAAATGCGGCCCCATGCATGGGAAGGCACCGGCGCGCAACCTGCTGCCGCGCCATCGAATCTCATATCGTCGACCAACAAGACTTCACATGCGTTGCTGCGCACCGCGGCCTCGCGTCGCTTCGTTGTTACAACGCGACTGACTTTGGCGAGCGAAATTGCCCAGCCTAGCTCCGCATCGGTGGAGCTCCATGCAATCGACGTCTCGCACGCGCCGCAGAGCATCATTGCGTAGGAGACGCACACCGCAGCGATGCTGTTCGGCAGCAGCATGCCGACGGGCTCGCCGGTTTCGATGCCATGTGCCTTTAGTTGCGCCGCAATTGCATGGGCACGCCGGGCGAGCTCAGCGTAAGTGATGGTTTCCTTGCCGTCATTCACTGCCGGCGCATCGCCGAAGCGCGCGGCCAGCGCCAGCAAGTGAGAAGACCACGCGATCGGATCCAGGTTTTGCTGCCCAGCGTTCGCTGCCATGGACGGCCGGGCAACGTTACTGATGCCGGGTTCCCAGTTCGCGCACGGACGCGAGTTCTTCGATTGCGATAAGGCGCTCGTATAACGACGCAGCGTCGAGATCATCGGCGCCTGCCGTGCAATCAAAAAATTTCGCTTTGAGATCAGCATCGCTCAACGGCCACTTCGCGTTGCCACGAGCGAACCGGATTTCACCGGAGTCCAATCTGCGCCCGTCACTGAGTTCGAGCGCGACGCGATCGGTGAGTGCGAATATCGGCTCGACGGGACACTGCGTGTCGGTGGTGGTCGTATTCACACGGGTCATTACGTCGCGCACTTCGGGGCGATTGACGAACTCATCGGTTAATTCGCGCAACCCGGCCTTTCGCGCCACGAGCGCTGATGCGACCGCAAACTCGAGGCTGAACTTTGCCTCCAGCCCGGTGCGCGGCGCATGATTGCGCAGCATCGACGCCTGAGCGGTGCCGACGGTTGCGTGCACCTGCGTCACGTCGCCGGCTCGCACGTCGTCGTTCGCCACGAGGGCGAGCACGCCATCGATTACGCGGTGCGTCGCGTAACACATCGGATAACGCTTGATCGATAAACCGGCGTCGAGGATACGCAACTCGTTCCGAAGTTTGGGCGTTGCTGCTGCGCGATCGGCTCGTCCTTGCGGAGACAGTGCGGCAAGATAACCGGCATGGTGCTCGAGCGCATCGGGCGCGGCAGTGAGTCCGCCGATAGTAAGACGGACCGCGTCGATCGCACATGACGCAGCGCGTCCCGCGTGCAACGGCTTCGTCATCGTGCCGAAATTTGCCACTAGACCGCTCGCCATGCTCGCCGCAACCGCAAGCGCATTGCGATTTTTCTCTTGCGATAAGCGATGCAGATATGCAACCGCGGCCGTTGCACCCACCGTGCCCAGCACTGCTGTGGGATGCCAACCCTTCACGTGATATGCATCGGGCTCGCGAGAAAGAAGTTCCGCCCAAACCTCATAGCCGACAAGATACGCGCGCAACGCTTCTGCCCCTGAAGCGCCAAGCGACTCACCCGTCGCGAGGATTGCAGGGACCAGCACGGTACTGGGATGACCGCCAAGCGCGACATCGTCGTAATCGAGTGCATGCGCTGCCGTGGCGTTGATGAGCGCTGCATCGGCGCTCGCAGCCATATCATCGCTGAACAGCACCTGCGCCTCTCGCACGCGCGACTGCCGCGCTGCCACGAATTCGCGCATGATCCGCACGACGGGCTCATCGCGTCCCGCGATCATCGTCGCCACGGTGTCGATGAAACCCGTCTTGACGATGCGCGCAGCTTCTACCGGGAGGGAGTCGAAGCCCGGCTCGACGATGAAGCGCGCCAGCGATTGCGTCAGGCTGATATTTGATTGCGACAAGTTCGCTGCTCGCAGGCTCAGTAAGAGCGCGGCATGCCGAGAATATGCTCGCCGATGTACGCGAGCACGAGGTTAGTCGACACCGGCGCGATCTGGAAGAGCCGCGTTTCGCGCCATTTGCGCTCCACGTCGTACTCACGTGCGTAGCCAAAACCGCCGTGCGTTTGCATGCACGCCTCCGCTGCATGCCATGCGGCGTCCGCCGCGAGCATCTTGCCCATGTTCGAATCATTCCCGCACGGCAACCCCGCATCGAACAATGCAGCGGCTTTACGCAGAACGAGGTCCGCGGCCTCGGTCTCCGCATGCGCGCGCGCAATCGGAAACTGTATGCCCTGGTTTTGCCCGACTGGCCGATCGAACACGATCCGCTGTTTCGAATAGTCGACCGCGGTGCGCGTGAACCAGCGCGCGTCGCCGATCGCTTCCGACGATACGAGTATACGTTCGGCATTGATGCCATCAAGAATGTAGCGGAAGCCTTTGCCTTCCTGGCCGATCAGGTTCCCTGCCGGCACGCGCACGCCGTCGAAGAATACTTCGGTGGTGTTGTGGTTCACCATCGCCGCCAGCGGCTTGATCTCGAGGCCTTTGCCGCGGCATGCGCCGATATCCACGAGGAACACCGACAGCCCTTCGGTTTTTTTCTTTACCTGCTCGACCGGCGTCGTGCGCGCAAGCAATAGCATGAGATCGGAGTGCAGCGCACGCGATGTCCACACTTTCTGCCCATCTATCACGTAATGGTCGCCGTCGCGCACCGCCCGCGTCTTGAGCCTCGTCGTATCCGTGCCCGTCGTTGGCTCGGTCACCGCGAATGCCTGCAAGCGCAAGTCCCCGCGCGCAATCCCCGGCAAATAGCGCGCCTTCTGATCTGCGCTGCCATGCCGCAGCAAGGTGCCCATTATGTACATCTGCGCATGACACGCGCCCGCGCTGCAGCCGGCGACGTGGATTTCTTCGAGTATCACGGCAGCCGCGCGCAACGGCAGTCCGGCACCGCCGTACTGCTCAGGTATCAGCGCAGCTAAATATCCCGCGTCAGTCAGCGCTTTGACGAAGTCGCCGGGATACGCCTGGCGCGCCTCGAGATCTCGCCAGTAAGCACCGGGAAATCGCGCACAGATCTTGCGCACGCTGTCGCGGATTTCGGGAAAGTCATCGCCCAGCGCAAAGCGGACGTCCTGCACCTTTACGGCGTCATCCATGCGCGTCGGTTCCTCTTTGCTATGGATGGCGCTGATCGTGCAGCATGTTCACGCTGCGCGCTGCTCGCCCGCGCGCACGTAATTGCGCGGGAGCCCCGCGCGCGCCAATGCGCCGTGCATTTCGATGTCCGGCAGCGCTTCGTGCACGATGCTTCTCACCTGCAGCAGCTTTTCAAGATCGACGCCGGTGCGCAGTCCCATCGAATCGAGCATGAAGCAAAGATCGTCCATGACGATGTTGCCCGAGGCGCCGGGCGCAAACGGGCAACCGCCCAATCCGGCCAACGATGCATCGAAGCGACGCACACCACATTCAAGAGCGGCCGCGACGTTTGCCAAGCCAGTACCCCGCGTGTCATGAAAGTGAGCCGCAACCGGCAACGGGTCAAGCTCCGCCATGACTGCCTTAAAGACAGTCCGGACTTGAACCGGATCGGCATACCCGACCGTATCGGCTACGACGATCTCGTCGGCGCCTGCCGCGGCGAGCTGCAGCGCATACTTGACTACATCCGCGACGGGCACGCGTCCCTCGTAAGAGCATCCCAAAGCGGTGGACAGTCCGCCCACGACTTTCGCACGCTCGCCCGCGCGATGCGTGCGAACCATCTCGACGATTTTTTTGAAGTCGGTCACCGATTCCTCACGCTCGCGGCGCACATTTTTCAGGTTGTGCGTGCGGCTCACCGACATGACAAAGTTAAGCTTGTGCACGCCGAGCGCAATGCCGCGTTCCGCGCCGCGCGAGTTCGGGATCAACGCCGCCACTGTCAGGCTGCGCACATCAAGCGCGCGGCGCGTGACTTCTTCTGCATCCACGAACTGCGGAATGAGCTTGGGCGGCACGTAAGACGTCACTTCGATTTCGGTAACGCCTGCCGCCGCTTCCGCTTCGATCCAGGCGATCTTGCGGTCGGTCGGCATGAACGTCGGATGTATCTGCAAACCGTCGCGCAGCCCAACTTCGCGGACGATCACATCAACTGCGTGCATGATTTTCTCCGTTTAATTAGATGTTGCGCATTCAGCGGCCCTTGAATACCGGCTTGCGCTTTTCGTTGAACGCCCGCACGCCTTCATAGCGATCTTCGGTTTCCACGAGATGATTGTAGGCTTCAACCTCGAACCGGTACGCTGTTTTCAACTCCATCTGCATGCCGAAACGCACTGATTTTTTTATCTGCCGAACCGATAGCGGCGCATTGCCGGCGATGGTGCGCGCGATTGCAAGCACTTTAGGCATCAACTCCGCGGGCTCGCATACGCCGTTAAGGATGCCCCATGCGTGCGCCTGCTCGGCGCTGACCGGCTTGCCGCTCATGATCATTTCCTTCGCGCGGCGCTCGCCGACGGCGCGCGGAAGGTTCTGCGTTCCACCCGCGCCCGGCATGATGCCCAGCGTAACTTCAGGCAGCGCAAAACGCGCCGTATTCGCCGCGTACGCAAAATCGCACGACAGAACGATCTCGAACCCGCCGCCGTACGCGTGACCGTTGACCGCCGCGATCACTGGCAGATATAGGTCAGCAAGCGTCCAGTACTGCCGTTCAAAAATCTCGTGCTGCCGCAGCCACTGCTCGCGCGTCATGCCGTTGCGCTCTTTGAGATCGCCGCCGGCACAGAAGATTTTATCGCCTGCGCCTGTGAGCACGATGCAACGTACGTCGCCGGCATCTTCCGTCAATCGCGTCCACAGATCGAGGAAATCGAGTCCCATTCGCGTGTTGAGAGCGTTCGCCGATTGAGGCCGGTTCAACGTGACCACGAGCAGATGTGGTTCCACAATCTCAGTCAAAAGCGTTTCGTACGCAGGCAGGCTCATAATTTATTATTTCACTTTCTTCAGACACTCGTCGGTGTGTTCGCCGAGTTTTGGCGGCCGGCGGCGCAACGCGGGACGTAACCCATCGAAACTCACGGGAAGGCCGACAAACTTCATTGCACTGTCCGGCACCTGCTGCAGCAAACCCAGCGCCTGCGTCTGCTCGTGCGCGATCATTTCCGCGACGCTTTGCACCGGCGCGCAAGGGATGCCCGCCGCATCGAGTAACGCGATCCACTCGGCGTTGCTGCGTTTCACCATCTCTCGCTCGATCATCGCATAGAGGACGACCTGATGTTCCACGCGCTTGGGATTCGATGTAAAGCGAGCATCATCCGCCCACTCGGGATGCGCCAGTACTTGCGCCAGCTTCCGGAAAAGACCGTCGCTGCCGGCAGCGACGACTAATTCGCTGTCGCGGGTGGTATACGCGCGATAGGGCACGATGCCATTGGCACCGGACCCCTGCCGCGTCGGCAACTCGCCTGATGCCTGATACTGCGCCGCGAACAGTGAGACGTAGGCCGCCGCAGTTTCGAACAGCGACACGTCCACCACACTGCCCTTACCGGTTTGCGCGCGTGTATGCAAGGCGCTGAGAACGCCGATGACCGCCCACATGCCGGTGCCCATATCGACAATCGATGCGCCGACGCGGACGGGTGATCGACCCTGCTCACCGGTAGTACTCATGATGCCGCTGAAGGCCTGCATCAGCGGGTCGTAGCCCGGCCGATCTTTCAATGGCCCCGCATTGCCGAACGCACCGAGATTGCAATAAATCAAATCGGGCTTCATCGTCATCAGCGCACCCGCGTCAAGGCCGAGCTGCGCCACTTGCCCCGGACGCAGGTTCTGCAATACAACATCAGCGCGCTCGTGAATCAAGCGCTTCAGCGCCGAGAGCTGCTGCGGATCGCGCAAGTCGCACACCACCGATTTCTTGTTGCGGTTGAGCGGCTGGAATGTCGCAGATGCGCCTTCCCAGAACGGCGGGCCCCAAGTTCGCGCGTCGTCTCCACTGGTCTTCTCGATCTTGATGACTTCGGCGCCGAGGTCGCCGAAAATCTGTCCGGCGAACGGCGCTGCGACGCTGTGGCCAAGCTCAACGACGACGATATTCGCGAGCGGTGTTGGGGGATTCAATTGGCCGGTTCAAGCGGGGATTCGAGACCCCTGTATGTAACTTGGACCGACCGCTGCTGTCAACGCGATGCCAGATTGGGGAAGCGTGTAAGCTCGCGCTCGTCGCGGTGAGATCAGCGGATGCCGAAGCGCCGCATTCTGCATCCTGCGGTGCACAACACTCCGCTCCGCAAACAACTTGAACACGTCTAGTCCGCGTCGAAGAAACTGCCGCGATAGATGATGACGGAGAAAACCATGTTGCGCGTAGTCGCAATTTTTGCTGTATTCGTCGCGCTTCCCGCGATTTGCGCAAGCGCACAGGATCTGTACCCGACCAAACCGATCCGGCTGATCGTGCCGTTCGCGCCCGGCGGCGGCACGGATGTTGCCGCCCGCTTCATCGCGCAAAGCCTTTCTGAATCGTTCGGCCGGCAAGTAATCGTCGATAATCGCGCGGGCGGTGGCGGCACCGTCGGCGTCGAGACCGCCGTACGTGCCGCGGCCGATGGCTACACTATGGCGCTTGTATCGGCAAGCTATGCGACCAACGCTGCGATTTACAAGCTGCCATACGATGCGGTGCGCGATATCACGCCAGTGACGCAGATTTTCGATAGCGCCACGATCGTCGCATTGCATCCTTCACTGCCGGTCGCGACCATCAAGGAACTGATTGTGTATAACAAGGCGCGGCCCGGGGTTCTCAACTATGGATCCAGCGGCATAGGCAGCATCACTCACATGTCGACGGAACTATTCGATCAACTGGCAGGCACGCGAATGACTCACGTTCCGTACAAGGGCACCGGGCCGGCGATGACGGACTTGCTCGGCGGTCAGATCCAGCTCATATTCGGCGCGGTCGCTTCGACCATGCCGCACGTGAAGACGGGCCGCCTGCGTGGCATTGCGGTGACCTCAGCGAAACGCACCAATGCAGCACCCGACTTGCCGCCGATTGCGGACACGGTGCCGGGCTATGAAGCGGGAATCTGGTATTCAGTGATCGGTCCGCAAGGTTTATCCAGAACCGTCGTGCAACTCTGGCAGCGCGAAATCGATCGCGTGATCCGTCTTCCCGACATGAAGGAACGCATGGCGCGCGAAGGCTTTGAGCCCGTCGCAGGTACATCTAGTGCGCTGCAGGAACTGCTGAAACGGGAGGTCGAGAAATGGCGGACGGTCGTCGCGAAAGGCAATATCAAGGCGGAGATGCCCGACCGTTAGATCGCACTGAATCTGCAGCCGGTACTCCGGCGTAATACTCGCCGGTATGACGTCGGCTTCGCCACTTTCATTCCATCGCGATGCGCGCTTTTTTTACGACCTCCGACCAGCGCACGATGTCGTGCGCAATCCGGTCGTGAAGCTGGGCGGGCGTCGATGCACTTGCGTCAATGCCGGCCGCGAGAAGCCGCTCCTTCACATCCGCTGACGAAAGCAACTGTGCAAGGTCGGCGTTGAGGCGCTTGATGACAGCAGCAGGCGTCGCTTTTGGAGCCAGCAGCGCGTACCAACCATCTACCTCGTAGCCGGCGATGCCCGCTTCAACGATCGTCGGCACATCAGGTAGAGCAAGCGATCGCCGCGTCGTCGTGACGCCTAGCGCCCGTACCCTGCCCGCTTTGATCTGCACGCCGCTCGACGCGACGCCCGCGAAAAAACCAGCGACCTGGCCGCCAATCACGTCGGTCAAGGCGGGTCCGCCGCCCTTGTAAATGACGGCGACCATGTCGATGCCCGCCAGCACCTTGAATAATTCGCCGGCGAGATGGGTGGCATTGCCATGCCCGCTCGCGGCATAGTTGAGCTGACCCGGCCGCGTCTTCGCCAAGGCTACGAAGTCGCCAATGGTCTTCGCCGGAATATTCGGATTGATGACGAGCACGTACGCGCCGTTTCCGATCAAACCGATCGGGGCGAAATCGTTGAGCGTGTCGTACGGGAGTTTGCGCGTGACCAACGGCGTGATGGCGTGTCCGGCGGGCACAATCAATATCGTATGGCCATCGGGTACCGACTTCGCTGCCAACTCCGTGCCGATGATCGCATTTGCCCCGCCGCGATTGTCGACGACGACCTGTTGTCCCAGCCGCTCTCCGAGCGGCACAGCAACGATGCGTCCGATCACATCAACGGCGCCGCCGGGCGGAAAAGGTACGATCAATCGCACGGGCTTCACTGGAAAGGCCGCGGTTGACTGCGCCGCCATGGCCCCACCTGGCCCGAGGCTTGTGGCCGCGCCGGCACAAAGCCAGAATAAGTATTTAATCCATCGCATCTTATTTACGCACGCAATCTACACCGAATGCGCCTGACGTGGGCGAGCGATCATGATAAGAACTCGGCGGCAGGCGATCGATGTTTGACTGTCTCAGCATGATCGGCGGAAACTAGCAGCCCTGTTTCAAGGCGCGTCCCCTATGTTCATCTCTCGTATCACCTTGCATCATGTGCGGGCCATAGCTCTCGCGTTCACCGCCAGTATGGTGACCGCGGTTCTCTCGACCGATTCCGTCGCGCAGAGTGCCGTCAAGCGGCCGATCCGTGCGCTCGTTGCATCCGCTGCCGGCGGGCCCTCTGATATCCAGATCCGTCTGCTGGTGCCGGCGCTGACTGCCGCATTCGGCCAGTCGGTCATCGTCGACAATCGACCCAGCAACAACGGTGTGGTCGCAACCGAGATCGCGGCGCGGTCGCCCCCTGACGGTCATACGTTTACCGTCGGCAACAGCGGAACGCATGCAGTCAACGCGACGCTGTACGCGCAACTGCCCTACGACCCGGTGCGCGATTTTGCCGCGATCACGCAATTTTCCACCACGGGCATGGTTGTCGCGGCGAATCCGCGCCTGCCCGGAACGGCGATTGGCGATCTCGCCGCCGCGGCGAAGAAGCAGCCCGGCAAGCTGAACGTTGCAATCCCCGGCGCCACCGGCGAAATTGCAGGCGATGCGTTATGGGCGCAGCTTGGATTGCAAATGACCAACGTGCGTTACAAAGGCAGCGCGCCGTCGGAGCTCGCGCTCGTGTCAGGCGAAGCGGATCTCTCGCTGCTGACACCGCTTGCGACGCTCACACATCTGCAGGCGGGGAAACTGAAAGCGTACGGCGTCACGAGTCCACAACGCTCCCCCATCCTGCCGGACGTGCCGACGCTCGCCGAATCGGGCATCGCGGCGCTGCGTGGTTTCGATACCGGCGGCTGGTTCAGCCTCTACACCACGCTCAAAACGCCGCGTGAGATCGTGCGGAAGCTGAACGCCGCGGCGG
>Ga0207683_10001603_pt1 | contig 20340 bp, 15 predicted proteins | sample KBSM73metaG_FD_184333 | JGI IMG/M metagenome (GOLD analysis project Ga0207683, IMG submission 184333) | Miscanthus rhizosphere microbial communities from Kellogg Biological Station, Michigan, USA - KBS M7-3 metaG (SPAdes) (version 2) | ecosystem: Host-associated > Plants > Roots > Rhizosphere >... | reverse complement strand
GAATTCCTACGCAGGCCGCACTCGCGTCCGAGGCGGGAAATTGGCCCGTCGAACGATTGGTTTCATCCCTCGATTGCACTCTCAGCTTCGGCGATGCGATTGGCCGCCAAAGTGATTCGTAAGTCCTTTCCGGAGAGGATTCTGCGGCTAAGTCGTTGACCTGAAGGATTTTGAAGCGACAGGCGTCCCGTAACCTACTGAAAACAGGGACTTTCTTTACAGAGTACGGTGGGGGGGTATAACCGAACCGAAATCCTACCTCCAGGCACCGCCGCGCGCCTCGCGCCGCAGATACTCCCCGCGCCCCGGCTTGCCGATGAACTGCCCCTTCGACACAATCAATTCGCCGCGCGAATAAACATCACGCGCATTCCCCCGCACCTTGAATCCTTCAAACATCGAGTAGTCCACTCGCATGTGGTGCGTGGCTGCGCTGATCGTATGCGACGCATCTGGGTCCCAAAGCACGATGTCGGCATCGCTGCCTGACGCGAGCACTCCCTTCTTCGGATACATCCCAAAGATGCGCGCTGGCGCCGTCGACACCAGTTCCACAAAGCGGTTGAGCGTCATGTTCCCCGAACCGACGCCATGGTGATGCAGCAGTTGAAGTCGATTCTCAATCCCCGGCCCACCGTTGGGAATCTTCGTAAAGTCGCTCTTCCCGAGCGCCTTCTGATCCTCAAAACAGAATGGGCAATGGTCCGTTGAAACGACCTGCAGGTTGTCCTGGCGCAGGCCCTCCCAGAGCTTTGGCTGGTTTCGCTTCTCCCGAAGAGGCGGCGTGAAAACATACTTCGCACCCTCCCAGCCCTTGTCGACCATGTTGTCCTCGAGCGAGAGCAACAGATACTGCGGACAAGTCTCGGCGAAGGCAGGTAAACCGCGATCGCGAGCTTCTCTCACCTGGTTCAATGCGTCTTCGCTCGAGAGGTGCACAATGTACACCGGAACTCCGGCCATCTCCGCCATTGCGATCGCCCGATGCACCGCCTCAGCCTCGGCCACCGTCGGCCTCGTCAACGCGTGATAGATAGGCGCAGTCTTGCCCTCGGCCAGTGCCTGCTGCACGATCACGTCGATCACCGACCCGTTTTCGGCGTGCATGCAAATGAGTGCGCCGTTCTTGGCCGTCTGCCGCATTGCCTTGAAGATGGTGGCGTCATCGACCATCAGCACATTCGGATACGCCATGAACAACTTGAAGCTCGCCACTCCTTCACGAACCAGGTCGTCCATGTCTTCCAGACCCGCGTCGGGCAGGTCGGTCACGATCATGTGCAGACCATAGTCGATGCAGGCTTTGCCTTCAGCTTTCTTCCACCACGTATCGAGCGCGGTACGCATCTTCGTTCCGCGCGCCTGAATGGCGAAGTCAACAATCGATGTTGTCCCGCCGATCGCGGCCGCACGCGTGCCCGTCAGGAAATCATCGGCAGAATTCGTCCCGCCAAACGGCATGTCAAGATGGGTATGCGCATCGATGCCCCCCGGCAGCAACAACAACCCCGTCGCATCAACGACGGTCTCCGCCGCGCTCGGCGGAATGCCGGCGCGCACTTCCTTGATAACAGCTCCTTCGATCAACAGATCGGCCTTCATCGTTGCGTTTGCGTTGACGACAGTCCCGTGTTGAATGAGTACAGAGGGCATGTGTTGCTCCCAAACTCAAGCGATTCGAGCGTGTCGTTTCAGGAGACTTGCGGTTGGGTAGCGCGTTCGGCACCGCGAGTGCGCTCTTCCCACGTCTCCGACGGAAGACCGCTGTCTACCCGGATCATCGTGATGCACTCGTCAACCGGACACACCAGCGCACAGAGATTACATCCAATGCACTCCGTCTCGTCTACCCGAGGAATTTTCGCCAGTGGCGTCGGATATGGCCCGTGGTTCGATGCGGCGGCAGCACGTTCCTGGCGCGTCACCGGCGTGATCGCTATCGACGTGCGGCTGCGTTCTTCAATGGCGGCAGGCGTCGAATGAAGTTCAACCCTCCCGTTTACCGGGCCCTCCGCTCGATCGACATGGATGCACTGATGCGCGCCATCCCAGCATGCAATGTGGCACAGGTCGCAGCCGATGCATTTCTGCTCGTCGATATGTGCAACAATCTTGTAATTCAGATTCAGATGCTTCCATTCAGTGACGCGATCAACCGAGAGTCCGCGAAAATCCTCCAACGTCGCAAAACCCTTGGTTCGCATCCAGTTCTCCAGGCCCTCGGCCATGTCTTCGACCATGCGGTAGCCAAAGTGCATCACGGCAGTGCACACCTGTACGGTTCCGCATCCGAGCAGCATGAACTCCACGGCATCACGCCACGTGCTGATGCCCCCCATGCCCGAAAGCGGCAGCGCCGACTCCGCATCCGACATGATCTGCTGCACCATATTGAGCGCTATCGGCTTGACCGCCGGTCCGCAGTAGCCTCCGTGTGAACTCTTTCCATCCACATTCGGTCGCGGTACGAGCGTGTCGAGATCGATCCCCGTGATGGAGTTGATGGTATTGATGGCAGAGATCCCATCGGCACCACCACGCTTCGCCGCCCGCGCAATCGTGCGAATGTCAGTAACGTTGGGCGTGAGCTTTACCAGAACAGGAGTGCGCGCCTTCTCTTTTACCCATCCGGTGATCATTTCCGTGTATTCCGGAACCTGCCCAACCGCAGAGCCCATCCCGCGCTCATTCATGCCGTGCGGGCAACCAAAATTCAACTCCAGTCCATCCGCGCCAGCGTCCTCTGCGCGCGCGACGATCTCATGCCACGCCTCGCGGTTCGAAGGAACCATGAGAGATGCAATCACTGCATGATACGGATATTGCTTCTTCACCATGGCCAGTTCGCGCAAATTCTCATCAACGCTTCGGTCGCTGATGAGTTCAATATTGTTGAGACCCATCATCCGCAGCCCATTCCAGTCGGTAGCCGAGTAGCGGGAGCAAACATTGGTCACGGGTTCACCAATGGTTTTCCACACCGCTCCGCCCCAGCCCGCGTCAAAGGCGCGCATGATCTGCTCACCACAATTCGTGGGCGGTGCCGACGCCAGCCAGAATGGATTCGGTGCATCGATGCGTCCTGCAAATCCATGAACGCGGATATCAGGCATACGCGGCCTCCGCAATCTTGAGAATTGCCTGCGCCGAGCGCTTACCGTCAGCTACTGCATCCACGACTTCACGACCCCCGTTAACGCAATCACCGCCCGCAAAGTAGCGCGGATTCCCGGTCTGCCCTGTCGACGGATCGGCAACAATGCATCCGCCGCGCACCTCGATTCGGCGAAGATCCTGTACGAGCTGTGCAAACTTTGATTGGCCGATCGCCGGAATCACGTGATCGCACTCAATCGTGAAAAGCGAATCTGGAACAGGTAACAGCGTTTTTTCAATCTCTCTTACCTGAACCGTATCCAGCAGCAGGCGCCCTCGCTCGTTGGTGCGGATCGCAAATGGCTGTCGCCTCCACAGAAATTGAACGCCTTCGTGCTTGGCGTGCTCATATTCGAAGTCGAACGCTGAAATATCTCGTTCGCCGCGACGATAGAGCAGGTACACCGTCTCCGCCCCTAGGCGACGCGCCGCGTTGGCAGCGTCGATGGCGGTGTTGCCCGCTCCCACTACAACAACCGTGCCGGAAAGCTCCTTGATTCGTCCGGTCTTGTAGGAAGCGATTAATTCCAGCGCGTTCACCACGCCCTTCGAGTCCTCTCCAGGGATGTTCATGCGCTGCATCGCGCCGAGCCCAACGCCGAGGAAAATGAAATCAAACTCCGACTCAAGCTCTTCAAGAGCCGCGGCCGAATCAACGCCCCCTCCAAATCGAAACTCCACGCCCATCCTTCGAATCATCTCGGCTTCGCGAAGACTGTCAGAAGCCCGCAATTTATACTCGGCGACCCCATAAGTGTTCAAACCACCCGGCAATTGTTGGCGCTCGATGATGGTCGCAGACGCGCCGTGACGGCAAAGTTCCGCGGCGCATGCCAAAGAAGCCGGACCTCCGCCGATGCAGGCTACCTGCACGTTGCGCGAACCTCGTGGCGCGGTCAGCAATTCCTCCCCAGTCGCTTGAAAGGAATCCATCGCGTAGCGCTGCAACCGTGCGATCTGGATAGGTTCGTGATTATAGCGATGCATTACGCAGGCCCCTTCGCAAAGCACCTCCACCGGACACGCCTTCGCACAGCTTCCACCCAGGATGTTCGCGTCGAGGATTCGCAAGGCTGAGCCTCGTAGATTTCCCGTGCTGATGCGTTTGATGAAACCCGGAACGTCGATGTGCGTCGGACATGCGCCCGTGCACGGCGCATCGAAACAGTTCAGGCAGCGGTTGGCTTCAATCACCGCCGCCTGTGGTGCGAGCGGCGGCTTGATGTCGCCGAAGCGCTCACGAAGTATCAGATCGTCAGGTAAAGTCGCGGTACTCATTATGACCTCGGGGAATCTCTCACCTAATCGTCGATCATCCTCCTAAGGATTGGCAACGATCTACTGTTATTCGTTTAAAGAAGCATCTAGGATGCAACCAGCGGCCCGTACATATCGGGCCGGCGGTCGCGGAAAAACTGCCACGTGCGCCGCACCTCGGCAATCTCGTCGAGATTCAAATCAACGGTCAGCACCTCATCCTTATCGCGCGACGCCTGCGCGATGATCTGACCACGGGGATTGGCAAAATAGCTGGATCCGTAGAACTCACCAATGTTCCATGGCGCTTCCGTTCCAACACGGTTGATAGCTGCGATGAAATATCCATTTGCCGCGGCATGGGCCGGCTGCTCAAGCTTCCACAAATACTCGCTCAGGCCGGCAACAGTTGCGGATGGATTGAAGACGATCTCGGCTCCGTTTAGACCCAGACATCGTGCGCCCTCGGGAAAGTGCCGGTCGTAACAAATGTAAATGCCAATTTTTGCAAAGCCCAGGTCGAAAACCGGGTAGCCAAGGTTACCTGGTCGAAAGTAAAACTTCTCCCAAAATCCCGGTGCCACGTGAGGGATGTGTGTCTTGCGATACTTGCCAAGGTAAGAACCATCGTTTTGAATCACCGCCGCGGTGTTGTAGAAAATGCCTTCCTGTTCCACCTCGTACACCGGAATGATGAGCGCAATCCGCAACTCCTTGGCCAATGCCTGCATGAAAGTGATCGTCGGACCGTCCGGCACCCGTTCGGTGCTCTCATACCATTTCACTGACTGCTCGGCACAGAAATATGGCCCATTGAATATCTCCTGCAAACACACCAGTTGCGCGCCATCGGCAGCCGCCGCCTTGATGAGGCCGAGGTGCTTCTCGATCATGGCCTCTTTTTGCGTCCCGAGCGGCTCGGTCGCAGCAACCGCGTTGGATGCCTGGATCACGGAACATCGGACAATTCGGGGCATGGGCGCCAGCGCTACTAAAGTCTGTGAGTATTAGACGTTATCGCATGGAAGCGGCTTGAGCAATCTATTTGTAATTGCATCTAAAGCACTTCCAACCCAAAGGGCTGCCTTGTATCGCCTGCGATCAAGCGGCCAGCACTCAACACATTCGCGACCTCTATTAGTATTCAATCTTGTTTGGCGACGCAATCCAGGCGGCAAAAGAGGCCCACGCTTCTTCACGCAGAAGCTGCGTAGTCGGCAACAGACGAGCGGACGAATCCTTCCGGAACTCTTGGTAGAGAAAGGCATCGTCAAAGCCAGCGCGGGCCGCGTCCGCTGCACTGCAGCCATAGTAGATTGCCTTCAGCCGCGCCCAATGCGAGGCAGCAAGACACATAGGACACGGCTCGCAGCTTGTATAGAGTTCGCAGCCCGCCAGCGTAAACGTGCCTAAAGCCCTGCATGCGGCACGGATAGCGCTCACTTCTCCGTGGGCCGTCGGATCGCTTGTGGCTGTGACTACATTTACGCCTTCAGCAACGATATTGCCATCGCGCACGACCAGTGCGGCAAATGGGCCGCCTCGGCCAGAAGCAACATTGTCTGTCGCTAGCGCAATCGCGCGACGCAAAAACTCGGGATTTGGCTGACTCGGCATCTCTGCTTGCATGATATGCCGGAGGGCTCCATCGAGACGAGCATCCGCGCCTCCTCATTACTCAAGCTTCGCAATGTCCCTGGGCAAATCGATGTCCACTTCGCCACCTTCAAACGGCAACGTAATCACCGCACACGGTGGATGCAGGATCACTCCGCGTGCGCCTCTATCCCCATCGAGCGCACGTAACGCAGGAAAGGCTTTGCGAGGAAATATCGCGGGAACACCCTTCACTTCACCGTAAGCGGACGCGATGATCGTCGGTGCGAACTCGCCTTCGAACTGCGCAATCATCGAACGTAAGTGGTCAGCCGTCAGGCGCGGCTGGTCACAACTCAACAATAGAACCCCCGCAATTTTCGCATCCATATCATCAACCGCCCTGAGGCCGGAATGGATGGAAGTTGCAAGTCCCTTTTCCCAATCCTCATTTACGAGAACAATTGCATCCTCAAACCGGACCGCAGCGCGAATCGCATCCTGGTGAGCGCCAAGTACGACCACGACTGGCGTCGCGCCGGCCTCTTTTGAAACGCGAAGAGCATGTTCGAGAAGTCTTTCGCCCTTCAGCATGACTAATTGCTTGGGTTGGCCCAAACGTCGGCTCGCTCCGGCAGCAAGTACGATGGCAGCAACTGACACCGGAACAGTGTATCTCGCGATACTTGACTGCGAGACAGGCGACAGGCAATCCGATGCAATCCAGCACATCGTCATTGGAGTTACCTGGTATGCGATGCAGCCGGACCGAGCGGTAAATCGTCGCGGAAGAGCTTAAGGTTGCCCCTCCGTGTCCGGTTGCAACAGAAGCAACAACACCAGGCCTGCCACCACGAACATGCGGAACGCCGCTTCCTGTCCATTCCAGTTGTGCGACTGCCACATTAGAAACCATTCCGCGCCTACAGCCAGAAACGCTACCAGCCACAACAACATGGAAAGTGTCAGAGCCGTGATTGCCACTCCCTTCGCGGCATTGAATCTCTCAACGGAACTCCGCAGGGTGCGTATCATACGCGCCACGCCCCACCAAAGCAGAACCGCAGCCACAAGCTCCCACGCAATGATCAAGATATAGAAGGCGAGGTGGAATCCTGGTGAACGGAGAGCCCGCCACAGCCCATGATTACCAGGAAAAGTCGAGTCCATCATGAGGACATGGCGGACAAACTGATAATTTGAGTCAAAATCGGTGACGTTATTGAACACCACGAGTGCGTACAAGATTGCGATTCCGGCCACCAGCATCAACTTCGAAGAACGAGTGATCATCGATCCGACCTCCCCAAGAGGAACGTCATGAACAACGAAGCAAGTGGACTCATCTCACGCACAAGGCAGCCTGCGAACATGGCCGGGCAACCCATTCAATGCTAACTTCAAGCCTGTCCGAGACCCAAGTATCTGAGTGCGATTGAGGCGGGTTGGGGCATCGTGCCGGCAGGGGCTTCGATGCTCTGCGGGCTTGATCCGAGCAAGTTGGACAGGGCCTCGCTGCCGGAAATCTTTAGGTAAAATTGATGCGAAGATTGCTATCCTGCTATCAGGCCGAGCTCTAAATCGACTAGAACCCAACCAGCTCGCACGTTGCAGGCGTGCAGTTCCCCTCTTTCTCCTTTTGAGTGACCCAGAAATCAGAAGTCGAATTCAGTTGAACGCTTTTGGCATTCCCAAAGTTCTTGAGAATCCACCCCTTCGAGGCCGGCAAAATGATGTATTCCATGCTTAAATTCATCCGTCTTTTTTCCCGAGTGCTCACGATTTTGGCAGGAATTGGGCTGTGCGTTCTCTCTGCATTGGCACAGCAGACACTCGGTGGCATTACCGGTGTGGTGTCTGACACTTCAGGGGACGTCATTCCGAATGCATCGGTATCGGTCGTAGACGAGCAGACATCACTGACTCGCACAACCACGACCAACGGCTCAGGCAGTTATGCTTTCGTGAATCTCCCCATTGGCAGCTACACGCTGACTTATAAGGCTGAAGGGTTCGACGTCCAGAGAACACAGCGCATCGCGGTGCAATCGAACCGCACTGCGACGGTCAATGTTGCGCTCAAGGTGGGTCAAACCACCACCACTGTCGAAGTAGAAGCGTCGCCTCTCATGAACGCTGTGGACACGACTGTCGGCTACGTGATGGATACATCGCAGATCGACGCGATTCCCTTGGCCACGGGCAGTTTCACCGGAGTAGCAATTCTTTCTCCTGGCGTGAACGCGGAGCTCTCAGGCGGAACTGGGGCGAACAGTGGCCTCGGGAATGCACCCATCTGGGCAAATGGGCAGCGAGACACAAGCAACAGTTTTTCATTGAACGGCGTGGATGCGAGTAATCTCTTCAACGGCAAAAGCACGAGCCAGGTTCCATCTGCACGTGTCATCAACAGCACCGGCGTGTCTAGCAGCACGGGCGCGGGCGGCGTTATTCCCACCACTGCCTCTGTTTACCTATCCATTGGGAACGCCATCCCCACTCCGGCACCCGAGACCCTTGAAGAAGTTCGAGTCAATGCTTCCATGTACGACGCGCAACAAGGATCTACTTCTGGCGCGCACATTGAGATGAATACAAAGTCCGGCACAAACATCTATCACGGTACAGCTTATTTTCGCCGTGGCACTGACTGGATCAATGCTGCACCCTTCTTCTTCAACCAGGACAACAATATTCCTGAAGACATGAAAGTGCCGCAACTCCATCGTTACAATCTGGGCGGATCAATTGGCGGCCCTATCATCAAGAACAAGCTGTTCGGTTTCCTCGCTTATCAGCACCTTCATGTTTCAGACCAGGAAATCGGCGACTCCTTCCTCGACGTACCAGTCGGCCTTTCGGATGATCGTTCTGCCGGAGCTCTGGCCAGTCTCACAAACGACGCCTTCGGCACAGAAATTGGCGCGGGCCAAGTCGACCACACTGCACTCGTGCTCTTCAACTCACCCGCGGCGCCCGGACAGCCCGGCAAGTGGCTGATACCAAATTCCAATAACGTGACTCCAATGCCGGGCCACGTTGACAACGCTTTCATCCCCGGTACCGGGCGCTTCACAGCAGATATGGCAGTTGCCAATCTTGATTACAACGCCACATCAAAAGACACACTGGCTCTCAAGTACTTTTATCAACATGATCCTACGATTGCGCCGTACGCTTATTCGAGTATTCCCGGCTTCACCCAACATCTCGACGCTGGCGCGCAAGTCTTTTCCATTTCGAACACACTGATATTGAAGCCCAACCTCAGCACCACACAAACCCTCGGATTCATCCGGGAAAAAATCTACGGGACGAATGAGCAGTTGTTCGGACCAAACTCAATTCCCGGCGGCTCTGCGGGGACAGCTTCGATCAACATGTTTGGATCGGATTATTTCCCGGGCGTATCCATTTTTAATGTTTTAGGAAAATATCAGCCCGAGGGAACATCTTCCGCCATCCTGAACATCGGTCCCAACGCAGAAGGACAAGCTCCCAACACCGGAGTCTTTCAGAACCGCTTCGCTCCTTCAGGCAACGCAATCTGGACTATCGAAAAACATACGATCAGTTTTGGCGCCAACTACAGTTACACGCAGCTGAACACAATCGACAAGCGTACAGGTACCGGCACGGTGGCCACGGATGACTTCAGCCAGATGATCCAGGGTTTCGTAACTCCGGGCAGTGCCGCGACCGGCTTCTATGTATCCTCGTTTCTGCAAGGGGACGCGAGCCGCTACTACCGCGCCAATCAGCTCGGAACCTATTTTCAGGATAAGTTTCAGGTAACCCCGACTCTTTCGCTGACAGCAGGCATCCGTTATGACTGGAACGGCGGCCTGACGGAAAAATATGGACGCCTCTTCAACTTCGATTCGAAACGCTATAAGTACGACACAGTCTCAGACACCATTGAAAACAGCGGATTGATCATTGCCGGAAACAATGCGAACGGTACCTCTGGCGTGAGTTCTACCACTCTTACTGGCCGCCAATGGGGGATTGCACCCAGAGTAGGCGCGGCCTGGCAACCGGAATTCCTGCATGACAAGGTGGTAGTCCGTATAGGAGGCGGTATGTACTATGACCGCGGCGAACTTTTCAGCTACTTCTCGCCCGGATATGCGATCGGTACTGTAACTGGCGGCCCATTCGGCGTCAACCAGCAACTCCCGTTCGTGAACGTATCGACTTGCCCCACAACCTCTCAATCGCTCTACAACTATTACATTCCCACATGCGGCGGTAATGGCGGATTCAGCCCACCCACCGGACCTCCGACCGACATCACCGGCAATCTCTCGAATCCGTACGGCACGACGCTCCAGCATCCCGCGCCCGACAACCCTAAGGCTTCGGATTTGGCCAACTACCTTCCGAATGCCTATAGCATCGTGAACTTTGGCACTGGTGCAGAGGGCGTAATCAATAATGGCCAGCCCATTTCCCTGGGAGTGTACGATCGCACCAACAAACTGCCTTACACCTTCAACTACACGCTGGACATACAGTGGCAGCCGCGCAACAACCTCGCGATTGAAGTCGGATATATTGGCAACCTCGGCCGCCACCAGGTGATTCCGGTTCCGTTTAATCAGGCGAACATCGCTTCGCCAGACAGTCCGACGCTTGCCGGAAGCCCATACCAACAGAACTATAGCTATGGGTATAACGTGCTCGGTGCGACGCTCGACGATGGCAGTAGCTACCAGGCAAACTATGAGGGTGGCAACGTAGATTTGCGCGTTCCATATATTGGATACGCCGCAGAATCGATTGCGTACAAAGCGGCGGGAGTCGATGCCTACAATGCTCTGGCGGCACACCTCGAGAAGCGCATGAGCCACGGGGTTCAGATCGGCGCCTCATACACTTACTCGCACGCCCTCGATGAGCATAGCGGACTTGGGCTCTTTTACAACGGCAACAACCCTTTGAATCTTCGCAGTGCCTACGGCTCAGCCGACTTCGATCGTACCCACGTCATCAACTTCAATTACGTCTTCCGCATGCCCGATACCGCCAGAAAGAATTCTCTTTTGGGTTATGGCATCAACGGATGGTCGTTGATGGGACTTACTGTTCTGCAAAGCGGTCAGCCATACAGCATCATCGACTTCTCCGGCGCAATCGGTAGCATCTATTACTCGACCTCGGATGGAATTTCCAACCCCATCGTGCCGTTGGCGAAGGGTTGCACTGCAAAGAGCGCTAAAACTGGCGCCTCTGGCGCATGGTTCCCGATCACTGGTGAAGCGGCGTTGGACCCTGCATGTTTCACGCTTCCGCTGTTGCCTGCGGGGGGCCTGAACGGTGCAATCCCAAGTTCGGATCCATTCGAAACCACCTTTACCGAGGGACAGCGCAATATTTTCCGGCAGGCCTTTCAAAAGCGCGCTGACATATCATTGGTCAAGCTCACATCAATTAAAGAGAAATACAGTCTGAGATTCTCATTCGACGTCTACAACCTGACGAACACCACGAGCCTGGACGTTCCCGGAAATGAGGTAACTCAGAACGCCGACTACAATCCGTTCCCCGACGGCAGCCTCACCCCTCTACCCACCGGCTGCAAAGCGGACGGATCGCAGACAAACACCAGCTTCTATGCATGTCCATCTGGCCTGGGCATTGTTACCCACACGATCGGAAGCCCGCGGCAGATCCAAATGGCGCTGCACTTCGATTTCTAGCCGAGTACCAATAGAATTGTGCGACAGCCTTTCAAGTACGGCCGGAAAACTCGCCACGTAATAATATGAGCGCTTCTTCATTGAATCTTCGCGGTCTTCGTGAGGCACTTGCTACCGGGGAATTGTCGCCATCGAAGCTGGCGAAAAGTGCGTTGAATTGCTCAAACGGCAATACGAATCGAAACACTTTTCTCTGGCAGGACGCAGCCTGGACCGAAGCTGAAGCGGCGCATGCCGAATCTATGCAGCGCGGCTCAGGTGGAGTGTTCAACGATGGTCGAAATCCGTTATGGGGCATCCCTGTTTCGGTGAAGGACTGTTTCGATTTAGCTGGCGCACCCACCAGTTGTGGTGTTCGCTTTTATCGCGATCTGCACAGACCGGCGGCTAGCGACTCATGGGTTGTTGAAAAGCTTCGCCATACCGGCGCTGTTATCACCGGCAAAACGCACCTTCATCCGTTGGCTTACGGAATTACCGGCGAGAATCCCGATTTTGGAGATTGCGATCAACCCGGCAATCCCGGTGCACTGACTGGCGGATCCTCCAGCGGGGCTGCGGCAAGTGTGCTCGAAGGCTCTGCGGTTGCGGCAATAGGGACAGACACGGGCGGCTCGATCCGGGTTCCGGCCGCACTCTGCGGTATTGCAGGTTATCGAGCCTCTCACGGCCGGGGGGACTGGCGCGGGGGCGCGCATCTCGCTCAGTCGTTTGACACGATGGGCTGGCTATATCGCGATCTGGACGATGGTCCGCTGCTTGCACCGATCTTTGCACCCGCGCAGGTCGCCGACATTCGCGCCCTCACGCGATTCGCCGTCGTAAACAAAGACTTGCTGGACGATTGCGAAGCGGAAATTGTCGCGAATCTCAGGATTGTCGGCCGTGAGTTGGAAGCTCTCGGCCTGGAGGCCACAGAGATTGACGTCGGCTGGTGGGCAGAATCGTTCAAAATTTTCGCTCCTATTCAAGCATGGGAAGCAGCGCGCATTCACGCCGGCTACTTCGATAAGTTCGAACCGGCTATCCGCGAGCGTCTTGAGTGGGGTGCGAGCATCACAACCGAAGAGATTGCCTCACTGCGGCAACGACATGCTGAGTTTCGCGCTCGCATTGATGAGCTGATTGCGACTCATCAGTTGCTGTTGATGCCGGCGGCGCCAGTAGCCCGGCTGGCCGCAGGCGCCGACCACAGGCAGACACGCCAGCGACTGCTTCGCTACACAACTCCCTTCAGCCTCGCAGGATTTCCCGTGGTTACTATTCCCTGCGCGGCGGGAGGTATGCAGTTAGCAGCCCCACGCGAATGGGATGAGTCTTTAATCGCGCTTACCGCCGTGCTGGGCGCAGCGAGAAAAGCAACAGACTCGCTTCATCGTTCGTGATGGTTCCTTAACCGAGGATGCTTCGGCGACCAAATTGGTCCGCGATGGCATACGAATTAATCTGCAAATTTCCAAACAATATTTTTTTTTAGGGGGGGTGGTACCCCGCTTCCCTTCGGCCCAGATCGGCTCTCGCCCGACTATTGCCCTCGCCCAACTATTATTGTGCGCCGAGGGGAGATAATCTTCTGCAAAATTGGCGAAGAAATTTCTTCTGGATTCCGAAGAAGGTGAAAGCGGCGATAGATGGTTTCAAATCAGTGCGAGGTCGATGCCCAGCGATCTTATGAGCACGACCAGTTTTCACCATGACGGACAGGTTCGCCGTCCATTCATCGGTACACAAGGCAAGGTGGTTAGATTTGCGATGCCGCGAGCGGACTCAGCACCAGGTTGGTGATATTGCTGACAATCGCCTCATAACTAAACCGCGGGTCGGCGGACAACTTCTTCCACGCCGGATCGTTCCGAAAGGCATCCCACTGGGCATCCATCTCCGCACTGTCCTTAAAGCTCAGCATGTAAGTGAGATTCGGCATGCGTGGTCCAACCAGAGTGTCGCCGAAGAAGACGGGATGAAAACCGGCATTTTTGAAGATTTCGAACTCGCCGGAGTGGAACATTTCCACTTTGCGAACATGGGCATTATTGCTCGGGCTCTCATACGTTCGCAGTTGAAAGATGCGTTTTCCTTTGGTGGCGGAAGCTGCCGGCGGAGTGGTCTTCGGCCAACCCGCAAAGGCAACCAGGAGAGAGTTCTCGGCCCGCAGAAACGCAGGCGCGGTAGCGGGCGCATTCCAAAAGGGCTCCGCTGCTTTGAGGAATTCAGCATCCTTGGCGAGATGAAGGTTTACCTGCGCCAGCGATTCCACCGACGACCCGGGAATGAGCACATAGAATGCAGGCGTCTCAGGCCCGATATCGACACGGAAAGCACCGACGGGCCCCATTGAAAGGCGAGAAAGCGCCGGGATGAAGGCGTCGCCTATGAAGCTTTCGGTGAGCTTCGTTTGTGGCCCGGATTGCATCGAGTACTTGCGAAGCAGATAGTACTCGCGTGCCGAGGACGCAGGTGTCTGTGCATCAGAGCCGGTCGCAATGGCGGCGACCGACGTGGCGAGAGATGCGGCAAGAAATTGGCGACGTTCCATAGAACCTCCAAAACGGAAGCATCAGTTTACGTTATCGAAAGCGAAAACCCGACCCGGGAAAACTACTCTTCGCCAATATCTTCGTTCCAAACCTCGGGGTTTTCGGCGATGAACCCCGCCAGCAATTCAAGGCAGTCGCGGCTGTCGAGGTCGATGACCTCCACGCCATTTTCGCGCAGCCAGTCGATTCCGCCGGCGAAAGTCCTGCTCTCGCCCACGATTAAGGTAGCGATCCGGAACTGCCGAACGAGCCCGCTGCAAAACCAGCAAGGCGCTAGCGTGGTCACCATGACCACGTCGCGGTAACTCTTCTGCCGTCCGGCTCGGCGAAAGGCATCAGTTTCTCCGTGAATACTGGGATCGCCTTCCTGGACACGGCGGTTATGACCTCGGCTCAAGAGTTCGCCCGTCCTGGTAAACAGGGCAGCGCCGATCGGAATGCCACCTTCGGCGCGCCCTAATCGAGCCTCGTCAAGGGCGACCGCCAACATTCTTTCGCAGACCTCTTTATCCAGGCCGTTCTGCATTCTTGAGATCACTCGCTCGTGATGTCGATCATACGGGATTGGGTGGGCGCAAATTCGGGTTCTGCGGAGCAGAATTTGGGATCAGTTTATCGCTCGTTCTTTCCTTAAGAATTGTTAAGAGAAGCCATATCAGCGGCCTCAGATACATCTCATTATCTTCCTGTGATTCATTGATTTATGGGTAGCCAGACTCAGTCAGGTTCGTCGTTCGGTGTCGATCTTTAACAGGAATGTCAAAGGAGGGTTCCAACCTTCTTGACTTGAAGCGCGCTCTAAGATGTAGGTTGGAATTGTGAGAGACGCAGGCTACACCATCAGAAGCATGGCAGAGCGGTGCGGAATGACCGCGCACACTCTGCGCTACTATGAGCGCGTCGGCCTGATTCAGCCGGTCGGACGTGCACGCAACGGTCACCGCCGCTACTCAGAAGCTGACGAGGCCTGGATCAACTTCCTGCACTGCATGCGCGCCACGAGCATGCCCATCCGCGAGATGCAGCGCTATGCGGAGCTTCGCGAGCAGGGCGATGCCACTTCTCTCGAGCGCCGCAAGATCCTCGAAGACCACCAGGCCGGAATCGCCGAGCAGATCGTGGCATTGCAACAGGCGCACTCCCTGCTGACACACAAGATTGCCAACTATCGCAAGATCGAACAACGAATCCGCATTGGCGGTCCCCAGACTGCGGAGCCGGAACCAGACTGCGCGCTGGCCCCGGCCAGCTAGAAACGAGTCAGCGCAGAGACGAAATTGCTACGACACAGTTAGAGCACTAACGCCAAGCTGTCCAGGCCGTTGGGCTGAAACTTATTCCCTCCCATGCAGTTAGTTGGGTAGGATAGCGGCACGGCGATTCTCCATTTGGTGCGGATTTCCCCACTGCTCCAAATTTCGCAAGCCCGGACGTGAACGAAAGAAAGCTGTCCCAAGGAGGTCACCTGTGGCAGATTCCTTTGATGTGCGCTTCAAGCATCTGCGCTCGCATTCTCCATCAAAGCCAAATGACGAAGTTGCAAATTGCGACCAAGCCGCAGATCGGCAATTCCTCGATCTAGAGCCGTTGACCGGGCCGGAAGAGCATCGCAAGGGCAGCAGCTTCAGCCGTCGGTCCTTCCTCTCAGGGTTGGGAGCGACGAGCCTGCTGGCCGGGGCCGCTCCACTGGCTGCCGCCGCTCCGGTTATCGAGCCCGAAACTGGTGAAACAGCTGCCGTCGATGGTGCCAGTGACCTGACTCTTCGCATCAATGGCAAGGACTACAGACTGCGAGACCTTGATCCGCGGGCCACTTTGCTCGACACGCTCCGCGAACGCCTGCACCTCACGGGCACTAAGAAGGGTTGCGACCATGGCCAGTGCGGCGCTTGTACCGTCCACGTGAATGGCCGCCGCGTCAATAGCTGCCTGTCGTTCGCGGTCATGCACGAGGGCGACGAGATTACCACCATCGAAGGCATAGGCCAGCCGGGCAATCTGCATGCGATGCAGGCGGCCTTCGTGGAGCACGACGGCTACCAGTGCGGCTACTGCACCAGCGGCCAGATCATGAGCGCCGTCGCACTGTTGAAGGAGCCCATCGGCCCCGCCGACGAAGACATCAAGCACGCCATGTCCGGCAACATCTGCCGCTGCGGAGCGTATACCAACATCGTTGCGGCCGTGCGCCAAGTGCGTCAATCGCGGGCCTGAGCCTTACTCGCGCAGAGGAGAGAATATGGAAACCTTCAGCTACGTCAAGGCGCCAAGCATCGACAAGGCGTTATCCGCTGCGAATCAGGCGAAGTTCATTGCAGGGGGCACCACTCTCGTCGACCTCATGAAACTTCGCGTCGAGACGCCGCAGACGCTGGTCGACATCAATCTGCTGCCGTTAGACAAGATCGAAAAACTGCCTGACGGCGGATTGCGCATTGGCGCGCTGGTGCGAAACTCCGACTTAGCGTGGAATCCCGAGGTTCAAAAATCGTATGCGGTTCTTTCGCAAGCGCTGCTGTCTGGCGCGTCGCCGCAATTGCGAAATATGGCCACGACGGGCGGCAATCTCCTGCAGCGCACGCGCTGTGCCTACTTCCGCGAGCCTTCAGCAGGGACACCCGGCGGCTACGGCTGCAACAAGCGCACCCCGGGGACAGGCTGCGCAGCCGTCGATGGGTTCAATCGGACGCATGCAATTCTGGGAACAAGCGACCAGTGCATCGCCACCCATCCATCAGACATGTGCGTGGCTATGGCCGCGCTTGAAGCGGTTATCCACGTCGAAGGACCGAAGGGCAAACGCTCCATTCCATTTACCGACTTCCACAAGCTGCCCGGCGACACCCCAAATATTGAAAATGCCCTGGAGCCGGGCGATCTAATCACCTACGTCGACTTGCCAAAGCCAATCGCCGGGTCGCATTCGGTTTACCTCAAGCTGCGCGATCGCGCCAGTTATGAATTCGCCCTGGCGTCTGCGGCCGTCGTGGTTCGTGTCGAGGGTGGACACATCCGCTATGCGCGTGTCGCGATGGGAGGAGTCGGTACCAAACCCTGGCGTTCGCATGAGGCTGAAGCTGCATTGATGGGCAAATCGGCCAATGCAACAGTCTTCCGTGCGGCCGCTGAGGCCGCGCTCGCCAAAGCAAAGCCACACAAAGACAATGCATTCAAAGTGGAATTGGCAAAGCGATGTCTCGTTCGCTCGCTCAAACTCGCAACCGCATAGTTGCGTATAAGGAGATTCACATGGCGACGGACACACTTCCTCACGCTGCCGGCATCATTGGCGCTCAGGTGCCTCGCATCGACGGTCCCTTGAAGACCTCCGGAACCGCGCGCTATGCAGTTGATCACGACTTCCCAGGCCTCGTCCATGCCGTTCCAGTCCAGAGCACCATTGCCAGCGGAAGCATCCGGAAGCTGGACACGTCTGCTGCCGAAAACATGCCTGGCGTGCTCCTTGTTTTCCATCACCGCAACATGGACAAGGTATATCGCCTCTTCCCGCGCCAGGATGACGCCACTACCAGCGAAGCGCGGCCCCCCTTCGAGGACGAGAAGATTTATTACTGGGGCCAATATGTCGCTGTTGTTGTTGCCGAGACACTTGAGCAGGCTAAAGCTGCGGCAAGCGCAGTCCATGTCGAATACGACGCCGACAAACCCAACGTGAATGCGGAATTGAGCGACTTTGACGGCCCGCGTCAGAGCAGCTGGAAACGGGGCGATCCAGACAAAGCGCTCGCGTCCGCTCCGGTTGTTCTAGATGAAACCTATACAACTCCAGTGGAAACCCACAACCCGATGGAGATGCACGGCACAGTCGCAGTCTGGGATGGCGACAATGTCACTCTCTACGAATGCTCGCAAGGTGTCGTGAATCATCGCATCGTGATGGCGGAAGTGCTGGGGATTCCCCGCGAAAACGTGCGCGTCATCTCACGGTTTATCGGCTCCGGCTTCGGAGGCAAACTGTTTCCGTGGCCACAATCCACAATGGCAGCGGCAGCAGCGCGCAAGCTCAATCGGCCGGTGAAACTGAGCGTTGATCGGCGCATGATGTTTTCAAACGTAGGCCACCGTCCTCACACCGAACAGCACATCCGCCTCGGCGCAACGACGGACGGTAAGCTCACTGCGATTCGCCACGACTTCCTGAGCCAGACTTCGCTCAACGATGACTTTATGGAGCGGTGCGGCGAACAGACGCCGTTTCTCTATAGCTGCCCAAATCTCGAAGTCACGTCCGCTATGGTTCGGCGCAACGTCGGCGCACCGGCGCCGATGCGCGGACCTGGTGCCGTTCCGGGCCTCTTCGCCCTCGAATCCGCCATGGACGAACTGGCCATCAAACTCAAGATGGATCCTCTCGAGCTACGCCTGAGGAACGATGCCGAGCGCGATGAGGGCAAGAACCTTCCTTTCTCTTCGCGCCATCTGAAAGAGTGTTACACCACGGGCGCGGAAAAAATCGGCTGGAAACAGCGGACTCCAGAACCCGGCTCGATGCGCCGCAATGGAAAAATCATCGGGTGGGGACTCGCAGGCGCATCATGGGCCGCGGCGCGAATTCCCTGCACCGCAACTGTCGAGCTATGTCCCAACGGCCGTGTTTGCGTTCGCTGCGCCACGCAAGACATTGGCACGGGCACTTACACCATCTTCGCGCAGGTGGTCCACGCAAAGACCGGCGTACCGTTGGACCGCATCGACGTTTTTCTCGGCGACACTTCGCTTCCAGAGGGGCCAACTTCCGGAGGCTCCATGGCGACCAGCGCGGTGTTGCCTGCTGCCACAAACGCCGTCACTACAGCTGTAAATCGACTGCTGAACATCGCGGCGCTCACGCCGAAATCTCCGTTCAAAGGTATGAAGCCGGAGACACTCGCATTCACCAATGGCTTGATTCACCCGAAAGCCGAACCACAGGTCGTAGGCGCAGCCCTTCACTCGGATGGACAGCTCACCGCTAACGGAGTTCCCTTTGAAGAGGTGCTCAAGCTGGCCAACCTGAGCGGCATCACTGCGACCGGCAAAACCGCTCCGTCGTTCGAGGACCCCAAAGCGAAGCAATACTCGCTGCACTCGTATGGAGCACACTTCGCCGAAGTGGAGTGGGAGCCGGAAATTGCTCACCTTCGCGTCAGCCGAATCTTTTCCATCTTCGATTGTGGCCGCATCATCAATCGCAAAGCGGGCGCCAACCAGATTCTGGGAGCTGCTGTCATGGGAGTGGGCATGGCGTTGTTTGAAGAGACGCGTTACGACTCCCGCACCGGTCAGCCTATCAATGGCAATTTTGCAGACTACCTGGTACCCACTTGCGCTGATCTTCCCGATCTCGACGTAACCTTCCTCGACTATCCCGACTTGATTGTGAACGAGTACGGCGCGCGGGGTGTCGGCGAAATCGGCATGGCGGGTGTGGCCCCCGCCATCACGGCCGCGGTCTATCACGCCACCGGGGTACGGGTCCGGAACTTACCTGTGCGTATCGAAGACTTGATGCAATCGAAGATTCTCGAAGTCTGAAGCGTGCAGGAGAACACGGCGATTCCTTTGAAATGCGAATTGGTCATGAACAGTGGTTGTAAGAAAGGGCGAGCATGAGCACGACTCCAGCATCCATCATTGGCGTGGCCACACCGCGCATCGACGGACCACTCAAGACCACGGGCGCAGCCGAATATGCAGCAGACTTCCACTTTGAAAATATGGCTCACGCCGTTCCGGTGATTGCGTCGATCGCCAGCGGGCGCATTCGAAGCCTCGATACGGCTGCTGCGGAGAAAATGCCCGGTGTGCTGCTCGTTCTTCATCATGGCAATGTCGGTCCTCTATACCGAACAGCCCCAGGCGACGAAAACGCGACCAACAGCGAAGTGCGCTCAGCCTTTGAGGATGAGGTTGTTCGTCACTGGGGCCAGTACGTCGCCGTGGTGATCGCCGAGAGCCTGGAGCAGGCGACCGCTGCTGCGGCTGCAGTGCGCGTCGAGTACGAGCCGCAGCCAGCCAACCTCCGCGTAGGCCTGGACGACTATTCAGGCAAACGCAAGACCGGCAGCGAACGCGGAGATTTTGATGGAGCC
>Ga0207683_10001601_pt1 | contig 20347 bp, 17 predicted proteins | sample KBSM73metaG_FD_184333 | JGI IMG/M metagenome (GOLD analysis project Ga0207683, IMG submission 184333) | Miscanthus rhizosphere microbial communities from Kellogg Biological Station, Michigan, USA - KBS M7-3 metaG (SPAdes) (version 2) | ecosystem: Host-associated > Plants > Roots > Rhizosphere >... | reverse complement strand
GAATGCGTCGATCATGCAGGGTCGAGTCACCGTGCTCGCGCGCCGCGGCGACCAGCGGATATCGTGGCGGCGCGACGTCGAGTTCCACGTCGCGTACCGCGTAGCGCCGAGCCGCGTCCTGAGCGTCGTGGAGCGCGAGCTGAGACGTGCGGAAATTGCCAATATCGCGTCGGCGCCGGCGCTCATCGTCTGGTGCAAGGGCTTTGGCGACAACGGCGTCGACTATGGTGTCCTGTATTGGCTCACCGACCTCCGCTACGACTATTTCACGGATTCGCAGGTGCGGGTGCACGTGCACGCGGCACTCACGCGCGAGCAGATGGAGATTCCGTATCCGCATCGCGTGATCATGGATGGCGGGGAAGTGCCCACCTTCGGTTTGACGGACAAGGCGTCGGCCCTGCGCGTGGAAACGCTGGGCAAGCTCGCGCTGTTCGCGCCGATGACGGAAGCGGAACGTCGCGCCCTGGCGTCCGAGCTCACCGATTGCTTCTATGTCCGCAACGACATGATTTCGCGGCGGGGCGAGATCGCGGAAGCGCTCTACGTCCTCGCGAGTGGCAAGGTGGTCATCTACGGGGAGGCCGACGGCGGCGGCACCCAGACGCGGCCCCGGCTGGCGACGCTGGAAGCGCCCGACGTGTTCGGCGAGATGGGATTGCTGACCGGACAGGCGCGCACCGCGACGGTCGTCGCCGATTCGGACGTGCTCTGCTACCGGCTCGACAAGTCGGGCTTCGACGCGATCCTGCGTGCGCGGCCGGAGCTGGTCGACGGACTCTCGCGCGTGATCGCCGCCAGGCAGGCCGAGAACGACGCAACTCTGCAGGCAGCGGACGCCGATGCGCGCGCACGGATGGCGGTCAGCCGCGCGTCGGAGCTGGTGCGAAGGATCCGCCAGTTCTTCGACATCGCGGCCTGATCCGGCGGCCGCCGCAGCTATTGCGCAGGCAGGTCCTCGCGCCGAAGCAGGAACACGGCGTCGTCCGCCGAGTCGGTCGCGAGCCATACGAACGGCAAGCGCGGGAACGCCGTCTCCACCGCGTCCTTGCCGTGGCCGACCTCGACCACCAGCGTGCCCTCCGGATTCAGGTACTGCGGGGCCGAGTCGATGATGGTACGCACGGCGTCAAGCCCGTCGTCCCCGCCCGCGAGTGCCACTGCGGGTTCGTGCCGGAACTCCGGCGGCAGCTCCTCCATCGCCAGCGTGGTGACATAGGGCGGATTGCTGATGACGAGATCGTAGCGCTTGCCGCGAAGCTTCGAGAACAGATCCGAGCGGAGCAGGTTGATCCGGTCGGCGAGCCCGTATTCGCTCACGTTGCGCTGCGCGACCGCGAGTGCGTCCGACGAGAGGTCGACCGCGTCGATGTCGGCATTCGGGTAGGCATGCGCGAGAAGGATGGCGAGGCAGCCCGAGCCTGTGCACAAGTCGAGCACCTTGCGCGGCGCACTGGCGTCGCCCACGAACGGCGCCAGTCCGTCGGGAAGCAGTTCCGCGATGTACGAGCGCGGGATCAGCACCCGCGTGTCCACGTGAAAGCGATACTCGCCGAGATAGGCCTCGCCGGTCAGGTACGCCGCCGGTACGCGCTCGTCGATGCGCCGCGCGAAAAGCGCGCCCACATGCTGCCTTTCGGCTGTCGTCAGGCGCGCGTCGAGAAAAGGCTCCAGGCGATCGATGGGCAGGTGGAGGGCATGCAGCAGCAGGTAGGCGGCTTCATCGTATGCGTTCGTCGTGCCATGTCCGAATGCAAGGCGAGCCTCGCCAAACCGGGTGACGGCCCAGCGCAGCCAGTCGCGCAGCGTCTCGAGCTCCGGCGGCGGATGCATTCGGTCGCCCGCCCCGCGGGCATCACGCGCGCGGCGCGGCAGGGGTCAGCAGTCGCTCCAGCACGCCGCGGTAGATCGTCGCGAGCGGTTCGATGTCGGCGATCGCGACCCGCTCGTCGAGCTTGTGAATCGTCGCGTTGACCGGTCCAAGCTCGACGATCTCGTCGCAAACATCCGCAATGAAACGGCCGTCGGAGGTTCCGCCGGTGGTGGACAGCACCGGCGTGCGGCCGGTGACCTCGCGCACGCTTGCGTTCACCACTTCGACCAGTCGCCCGTGCGCCGTGAGAAACGGCCGGCCGTGCCCGGTCCACGCGAGCTCGTAGTCGAGATCGTGCCGCCGGAGAATGGCCTCGAAACGCTCGGCGAGGGCCGCCTGCGTGCTCGCGGTCGAATAGCGAAAGTTGAACTGCAGCTCGAGCGTGCCGGGGATGACGTTGGTCGCACCCGTGCCGGCGTGGATGTTCGAGGCCTGCCACGATGTCGGCGGGAAGTCGGCGTTGCCGTCGTCCCAGCGCGTCGCGGTGAGCTCGGCCAGGGCAGGCGCCAGGCGATGGATCGGGTTGTCGGCCAGTTGCGGATACGCGATATGTCCCTGCACGCCCCGCACCGTGAGCGTGCCCGACAGCGTGCCGCGCCGGCCGTTCTTGATCATGTCGCCGAGCGCGTCGACCGAGGAGGGCTCGCCGACGATGCAGTAGTCGATGCGCTCGCCCGTGGCCGCGAGACGCTCGACGACCTTGACGGTGCCGTTGATCGACGGCCCTTCCTCGTCGGACGTGATGAGAAGGGCGATGGAGCCGGGCGCATCCGGATGCGCCGCCACGAACGCCTCGATCGCCGTGACGAACGCCGCGATCGAAGTCTTCATGTCGGCCGCGCCGCGGCCATATAGAAAACCGTCGCGCTCGCTCGGCACGAACGGGTCGGATTTCCAGCGCTCAACCGGTCCCGTCGGCACGACGTCCGTATGGCCGGCGAAGCACACGAGCGGCGATGCATCGCCGCGGCGCGCCCACAGGTTGGTGACGTCGCCGCTGACGAACGATTCGCAATGGAATCCGAGTGGCGCGAGACGCGCCGCGATCAGCGCCTGGCAGCCGCCGTCGTCGGGCGTCACCGAACGACGGGCGATCAGCTCGCGGGCGAAGGCGAGGGTGGGATGCGCCGGCATATCCATGCCGCCGATGGTATCACCCGCCAAAACCGTGACAGTAGCGCACGCGGGCCCGGCGCGTCAGTGCTGGCGGTCGAGGAGTTCCGGGTTGATCGTCATGCTGGTGAAGTCCGCCGAGCCGGTTACACGCTTGGCGTCGCCTTTGCTCCCGTGTTCCATCGATTCGACCCGCGCCGTTGGCGTGTTCTGGTTGATCTGCCATGCGAGGTTGGTCGACGAATCGGAGGCGGTCATCGCCTCGTCGTAGCTCACCGTGCCGTCGAGATACAGGCGGCAGAGCGCCTGCTCGAACGTCTGCGCGCCCGGGTAGAGCGACTGCTCCATCGCCTCTTTGATCTGCGCGAACTCGCCGGCCTTGATGAGCTCGGCGATCAGCGACGTGTTGAGCAGGATCTCGACCGCCGGTTGCAACTCCCCGTCGCTGTTGCGGACGAGACGCTGCGAGATGACGGCGCGAAGGCCGATCGAAAGGTCGTTCAGCACGGCCGCGCGCGCATCGTGCGGGAACAGGTTGATGATCCGCGACAACGCGTGATAGCTGTTGTTGGCATGGATCGTCGAGAGGCACAGGTGGCCCGTCAGCGTGTGGATCAGCGCCGCCTGCATCGTCTCCTTGTCGCGGATCTCGCCCACCATGATGAGATCGGGCGCCTCGCGGAGCGCGTTGGCGAGCGCGGCGTGATAGCTCACCGTGTCGACGCCGACCTCGCGCTGGTTGACGATGCTCTTCTTGTGCTGGAACAGGTATTCGATCGGATCCTCGACCGTCAGGATGTGCCCCGATTGGTTCTGGTTGCGATGGTCGATCATCGCGGCGAGCGTGGTGGACTTGCCCGAGCCGGTCGATCCGGCGACGAGCACGAGACCGCGTTTTTCCATCACGATGTCGAGCAGCACCGGCGGCAGCTTGAGGGCCGCGAACGGGGGCACGTTGCTGCGGACATAGCGGATCACGAGCGAGATCGAGCCGCGCTGGCGAAATACGTTGATCCGGAAGTTGCCGTAGGCGCCTTCGAGATGCGAGAGGTTCATCTCGAGCTCGTTCTCGAATTCGCGCGCCTGCTCCTTGTTCATGAGCTCGTACGCGATCCTGCGCACGGTCTCGACGTCCATCCGCTGGGTGGTCACCGGCGCCACGACGCCATTGATCTTGATGTTGATCGGCGCACCACAGGTGATGAAGAGGTCCGAGGCCTGCTTCTCGGCCATCAGCTTGAAGTATGGGTCGAGGTACATGTCGCTCTTCCGGCTAGAATGTGGTTGAGGTCGCGCTCCCATGGTACCGGAGCTTTCGATGATAATGTCATGAATTGACGACATTTCCGCGACCCGATATACGATGTGGCGGAAATGCGCCTTCCTACAGCGCGTCCGGTAGGCCCTTGCCAGCCCGGGCTTGGCGATGCTGGCGAAGTTCAAGGATTTACCCGAACAGGCAACGTCAAAAAGCAATTTTCATGCTTGCAATCATCGGCGGTTCCGGTTTGACGCGGCTGTCGACCCTTGCGGTCGCGCGCCGGGAAATCGTGCGCACGCCCTATGGCGAACCGTCGGCACCCCTGGTGTTCGGGGGTTTGGGCGGAAAGCCGACGATCTTCCTGCCTCGGCATGGTCACGGTCACACCATCCCGCCCCACCGGGTGAACTACCGCGCCAACCTCTGGGCGCTGAAGGAGCGCGGGGCGCGGCACGTGGTGGCCGTGGCCTCCGTGGGCGGCATCGTCGGATGCACCCCCGGGGACCTCGTCATCCCGGACCAGATCATCGACTACACGTCCGGGCGTGCGCAGACCTATTTCGACGGCATGGACCAGCGCGTCGTGCACGTCGATTTCACGGAGCCTTATGCCGCGGACCTTCGTGCGCGCCTGCTGCGCGCGGCAAGCGCGGGCGGCATCGCGTCCATCGACGGCGGTACGTACGGCGCGGTGTCGGGACCGCGCCTCGAGACCGCTGCGGAGATCGACCGCCTGGAACGTGATGGGGCCACAATGGTCGGAATGACAGGCATGCCCGAGGCCGTGCTGGCACGCGAACTCGAATTGCCCTACGCCGCGGTGTGTGTCGTCGTGAACCACGCCGCGGGGCGCGGCGACAACACCCGCCAGATTTCGATGGAAAGCATTGCGAAGATCATCGAGTCCGGCATGGATCGCGTTCATGCGCTCCTGACGGAGCTCGCAACGCTTGATTGAAGGCTTCAAACCATGATTCGCGACGTATTGAAAATGGGCGATCCGCGTCTCCTCGAGCGGTCGCGCGAGGTAGCGCGCTTCGGCACGCCGGCGCTCGATGAGCTCCTGGTCGATATGCGCGACACCATGCGCGCACAGAACGGCGCGGGCCTCGCGGCGCCGCAGATCGGCGTGCCTCTCCGCGTGGTCATCTTCGGCATGGAGTTCAATCCGCGCTACCCGGACGCGGAGCCCGTGCCGTACACGGAGATCGTGAACCCCGTGCTGGTGCCACTCGGCGACGAGATGGAGGACGGCTGGGAGGGGTGCCTGTCCGTGCCCGGCCTGCGCGGTGTCGTGCCGCGCTATCTGAAGCTGGGGTACAGTGGCTTCGATCCGCAAGGCCGCCGCATCGAGCGGGAAGCGACCGGCTTCCACGCCCGGGTCGTGCAGCACGAGTGCGATCACCTGGATGGCATCCTGTATCCGATGCGGGTGCGCGACTTCTCGCGCTTCGGCTACACGGAAGTCCTGTTTCCGGATCTCGAGGACAGCATCGCCGCGGATTAGGCCTGGGAGCCCGCTTGCGCGCAACACCGATTGCCTGTTGCACGATCGCGGCAGCGCTTGCGTTCCTACCGGGCGCGGGGAGCGTGCAGGCGCGAACGCTCCTGGTCGGGCCGGGTGCCGGCATCGAGCACGTGGCGGATGCGGCGCGTGTCGCGCAGGACGGTGACATCGTGGAGATCCTGCCGGGCGACTATCGCGGCGATGTGGCCGTATGGACGCAGAAGAGCCTTACCATCCGCGGCGTCGGGAGGATGCCGCGCATGATCGCCGATGGGCAAAACGTCGAAGGCAAGGCGATCTGGGTGCTCAGGAACGGCGATTTCCTGATCGAGAACATCGCCTTCACCGGCGCCCGGGTCGAAGACCACACCGGCGCGGGCATCCGCTTCGAACGCGGGCGCCTGACCGTGCGCAACAGCCTCTTCACGGACAACGAGATCGGCCTCATGACGTCGAACGACGCGGAGAGCGCGCTGACGATCGAGAACAGCGAGTTCGCGCAGGCGCCCCGCGATCGCGGACAGCTCAAGCACCTGCTCTACGTCGGCGCGATCCGGCGTCTGCAGGTGACCGGCAGCCGTTTCCACGGCGGCTTCGAGGGTCATCTGATCAAGTCGCGTGCCCGCGAAAACCAGATCCGTTACAACTTCATCTACGACGGTCCTACCGGCAAGGCCGCCTATGAGCTCGAGTTTCCGAACGGCGGCATTGCCTTCGTCATCGGCAACGTGGTCGGACAGAGTCGCGACACGACCAACCCGGTCGTTATCGCCTACGGTGCCGAAGGCTCGCGCTGGACGGACAACGGGCTCTACCTGTCGCACAACACGCTGATCAGCGACCGCTGGTCCGGCACGTGGTTCCTCCGGGTTTGGTCGTCGCGGCTTCCCGTGGAGACCGAAATCGTCGCCGTCAACAATCTCACCGTCGGCCTGGGTGTTTTCGACCTGGGTGCGCCGGGTCAATTCGCCGGCAACGTGCCGCTGCTGCAATGGGCGCTCGGCGATCCCGACACGCTGGACTTCCGCCTGGCGGAGCAATCGGTGCTCCGCGGTCGCGGCGTCGTCCCGCCGTCGTATCGCGGTCAGTCGCTGGCGCCGTCCTTCGAGTTCGCGTTCCCGATCGGCCTGGAGCCGATTCCCGCACAGCCATCGTGGACGCCGGGTGCGTTTCAGTCGACGCGCCTGTCGCCCTGAGGCTCCGTCACAGCCGTAGCTGCTCGAACAGAGAAGTCTCCAGGCGCAAAAGTGCCTGCTCGTCGTGCAGGCGCGCGCCGTCGATCAGGAACACGTCTTCCGCGCGCTCACCCAGCGTGTTGATCTTGGCGCTCGCGACGTTCACGTTCGCCTTTGCCAGCACATAGGCGATCCGGGCGAGCAGTCCGGGGCGATCGCCCGCGACCACCTCGAGGATGTAGTGCGTGCCTTTGTCGTCGGGAAAGATCTGGATCTGCGGCGTGAGGGGAAAGTGCTTGAGCTGTCGCGAGATGCGCCCTTCGGCCGGCGGTTCGAGCGGAGGCTGCAGGACCAGACGGCGCGAGAGTTCGAACTCGACCAGCTGGATCGTCTCGCGATAGGAGGCCAGCGGGCTCGACGGATCGTGCACCGCGAAGGTATCGAGCGCATAGCCGTGCCGCGTGGTGTGCACCTTCGCGTCGAGAATGGACAGCCCCGAGCTGCCGAAGAAGCCGCACGCACGGGCGAAGAGCGACTTCTGGTCGGGCAGGTAGATCAGCACCTGCAGCCCCGCGCCATCCCGCGCGAGCCGCGCCTTGACGACGGGCGTCTTGCCGTCGATGCGCCAGTACAGGTGCCGCGTATGCCACGAGATCTCGTCGGCTGTGTGACGCTGGAAGTAGGGCGTGTCCAGATGCCGCCACAGCGCCTGCTCCGTGCCCTCGGGCACTGCATACAGGCGCAGCAGCCGCCGCGCATCGTCCTGACGAGCCTGGACGCTGTCCTCGATGGTTTTCTGCGCGCCGCCGGCGAGCGTCGTCCGCGTGGCGCGAAACAGGTCCTCGAGCAGCTTGGCCTTCCACGCATTCCAGACTTTCGGACTGGTGCCACGAATGTCGGCGACGGTGAGAATGTAGAGCGCGATCAGGCGCCGCTCGGAGCCGACCTTGCGCGCGAAATCACCCACCACGGCAGGGTCGGTGATGTCCTGTTTCTGTGCGGTGGACGACATCGCCAGGTGATTCGCCACCAGCCACGCGATCAGGTCGCTGTCCTCCTTCGGCACGCCGTGCTGCAGGCAGAACCGGTGCGCGTCGCGCGCGCCGAGGGTCGAGTGATCGCCGCCGCGGCCCTTGGCGATGTCGTGGAACAGGCCCGCGAGATAGAGCACTTCCTTGTGCTCGAAATCGGCGATCAGCCGCGAGCACAGCGGATATTCGTGCGCGTGCTGCGCCTCGGTGAAGCGGCGCAGGTTGCGGATCACCATCAGAATGTGCTCGTCGACGGTGTAGACGTGAAACAGGTCGTGTTGCATCTGGCCGACGATGCGACCCCACGCCGGCAAATACTCGCCGAGGATTCCGTAGAGGTTCATGCGGCGCAATTCGTGCGTGAGTCCGCGCGGCTCGCGGAACATCTGCACAAAATGCGCGCGATTGACCGGATCGCGCCGGAACGCCACGTCGATGCGGTGCCGCTCCCGCCACAATGCGCGCAGCGTGCGCGCGGTCATGCCGGTGAGCTCGGAATGCCGCTGCAGCGTCAGGAAAGCTTCCAGCATCGCCGCCGGGCGGCGCGCGAACAGGTCGTCGCTCGTCGCATCCAGCAGCTCGTCGACACGCTGGAACTGGTCGTCGATCGGGACCGGCCGCGTCGCCGCGGGGTAGAGCCGTGCATGGATGTTCTGCAGCAGGATCGTGTTGACTTGCCGCACGAGCTTCGCCGCGCGGTAGTACCGCTGCATGAGCTGCTCGCTCGCCCGCCGCGTCGGCGTGTCGACGAGCGCGATTTGCCGCGCAAGCGCAGCCTGCAGGTCGAAGACCAGGCGGTCCTCTCGCCGGCCGGCCAGATAATGCAGGCGCACGCGCATGGCACCGATGAAGCGCTCCTGCCGCGACACGGCGCGCGCCTCTTCCGGCGTCATCAGCCCATTGCGCGCCAGTTCCCGCCAGGTCCTGCCGAAGCCGGCCGCGCGCGCGATCCACAGCACACTCTGCAGGTCGCGCAGGCCGCCGGGGCTTTCCTTCACGTTGGGCTCGAGGTTGTAGGCCGCGTCGTGGTACTTGAGGTGCCGCTGCTGCTGCTCCAGCACCTTGGCATCGTAGAAATTCCGCGGGTCGAGATCGGCGTTGAACGCGCGCGCGAACTGGTTGTAGAGACGGCGCGACCCCGCGAGGTGGCGATGCTCGAGCAGGCTCGTGCGGATAGTCGCGTCTCCTGCCATTTCGGTGCGGCACTCCGCGACGGTGCGAACGGCATGGGCGAGCTCGAGGCCGACGTCCCACACTGCCGCGAAGAAGCGTTCCACCGCCGTCGGTGCATCGGACGGAGACGGGTCGCCCGGGAGCAGTACGAGCAGGTCGACGTCGGATTGCGGAAAGAGCGCACCGCGCCCGAACCCGCCAACCGCAAGCAGCGCAAACGCATCGGGCATACCCGTCTCGGCCCACACGCCGCGCAACACGCGATCGACCAGGCGGGCGTGCTCGCGCAGCAGACGCGGGGTATCGGGATTCGCGAGGAACGCTGCGCGAAGCGCTTCCCGCTCGCGCGCGAGCTCGGTGCGCCAGTAGGAGACGCGTGGCGCTGCCGCCGCGGTCGCGGGAATGTCGGGCGCCGCAACAGGCAATGGATCCATCACGCGGGTCCGAGCGCTAGGATGAAAGCTCGGGCGGCGCCGGCGTGCCGTTCGACTGCGTGAGGATCTCGAAGCCGTCCTCGGTCACAAGCACGGTGTGCTCCCATTGCGCCGACAGCGAATGATCCGCGGTGACGATCGTCCATCCATCCGCCAGGCAGCGGATTCCGGGGCGCCCGGCGTTGATCATCGGCTCGATGGTGAAGATCATGCCGGGTTGCAGCTTGTAGCCGGTGCCGGGCCGGCCGTAGTGCAGCACCTGAGGCTCCTCGTGGAACTGGCGGCCGATGCCGTGACCGCAGAACTCGCGCACGATCGAAAAGCCGTGGCCTTCCGCAAAGCGCTGGATCGAGGCACCGATGTCGCCAAGATGCGCGCCCGGCTTCACCGCGCGGATGCCGCGCCACATCGCCTCGTAGGTCACGTCCACCAACCGGCGCGCCTGGATCGAAGGCTTGCCGATCAGGAACATGCGGCTCGTGTCGCCGTGATAGCCGTCCTTGATGACGGTCACGTCGATGTTGATGATGTCGCCGTCCTTCAGCTTCTTGTCGCCCGGAATGCCGTGGCATACGACATGGTTGACCGACGTGCACAGTGACGCGGGGTAGGGAGTATGCCCGGGCGGCGCGTAGTTCAGCGTGGCGGGAATGGTGTGCTGCTGGTCGACCATGTAGTGGTGCGCGAGCTGGTCGATCTCGCGCGTGGCGACACCGGCCTGCACGTGCGGCGTCAGGTAGTCGAGGAGCTCCGAGGCAAGCCGGCCTGCCTCACGCATGCCTGCGATGTCGGCCTCGGTCTTGAGCGTGACGGACATCGGCTCAGTCGCGCAGAAGTTCGTTGATGCTGGTCTTGGAGCGGGTCTTCGCATCGACCTGCTTCACGATCACGGCGCAGTACAGGCTGTGGCTGCCGTCGCTCGCGGGAAGGCTGCCGGCCACGACGACCGAGCCGGCCGGCACCCGGCCGAAATGGATCTCCCGCGTCGCACGGTTGTAGATCTTCGTGCTCTGCCCGATGAAGACGCCCATGCCGAGCACCGAGTTCTCCTCGACCAGCACGCCTTCGACGACTTCCGAGCGCGCGCCGATGAAGCAGTTGTCCTCGATGATCGTGGGATTCGCCTGCACGGGCTCCAGCACGCCGCCGATGCCGACGCCGCCCGAAAGGTGCACGTTCTTTCCGATCTGTGCGCACGAGCCGACGGTGGCCCACGTATCGACCATCGTTCCTTCGTCGACGTACGCGCCGATGTTGACATACGAGGGCATCAGCACGACGTTCCTCGCCACGAACGCGCCGCGGCGCGCCACCGCCGGCGGCACGACCCGCACGCCTGCCTGCGCGAAATCCGCCTCGGTGTATTGCGCGAACTTGGTGGGCACCTTGTCGTAGAAGCGAAACGGCACTTGCGGCCCGGCGAGCCCGATCGATGCATTGTCGGCCAGCCGAAACGACAGCAGGACCGCCTTCTTGATCCATTGGTGCGTGTGCCAGGTGCCGTCGCGCTTTTCCGCCACGCGCAGGCGACCCGCGTCCAGCTCGCCGATGACATGGCCGACAGCGTCGCGCAGCGCCGCGGGCGCGGTTGCGAGAGAGAGTCCCGCGCGGTTTTCCCACGCGCTGTCGACAACCTGCTGGAGATCGCTCATAGGGAGGCGCAAAAGCTCAAATTTTACACTGACCTGCGTTCCTGACCGGCGCGCGGGTCATCGGTGGATCGCAGATGGGGACTCGCGCCGGGGCGACAAGTCGGGATTCGACGCGTTTACATGGCCTTGAAGCGATGCGCGAACGTGCGGGACACCGTCAGTTTTTCGGGACGTGACTTGAGGGTGATGACGGGCTGGTCGCGCCAGTCTCGCTCGATGCGCGAAATGGCGCGGAGGCTCACGATGGTGCCGCGATGGATCTGCCAGAACGCTTCCGGATCGAGCTCCTCGAAGAGCTCCTTGATCGGCTTCTTGATGAGCGCTTCCGTGGCCTCGGTAACGACCTTGGTGTACTTGTCCTCGGCCTGGAAGTACAGGACGTCGTCGATGGGAATCATCTGCATCGATGCACCAAGCGACGCCCGGATCCACTTGAGCGACGTAGCCCCGCCGTCGCGAGAAGCGAAGCGCTCGAGCAGCGCCGCCATGTCGAGCGGCGGTGCCGCCAAGCGCGCCTTCACGCGCGCAACGACCTTCTCGATGCGTTCCGCCGTCACCGGCTTCAACACGTAGTCGATAGCGCCCTCGTCGAACGCCGCGACGGCGTATTCGTCGTAGGCGGTCACGAAAACCACGTGATGCCGGCCTCCGAGCTCCCGCGCCACCTCGATGCCGGACAAGGTCGGCATGCGGATGTCGAGAAAGACGACGTCGGGATTGGTTTCGTCGATCAGCGCCAGCGCCTGTTCGCCATTCTCCGCCTCGCCCGCGATGGTCAACTCGGGCCAGGCGTCGGCGAGGCGCGCCCTCAGCTGCGCGCGGAGAAGAGGCTCGTCCTCGGCAATCAACGCGCGCGGCGGGTGCATGGGTCAGGCGTGGGATTCGAGGGGAAGGGCGAGCGTCGCGCGGGCACCGTGCGGCGCGACTGGCTCGAGTGTAAACCGTCCCCGATTGCCGTAGAGCGCGGCCAGCCGTTCGCGCACATTCGACAACCCGACGCCCTGTCCCGCGGTAGTCGACTCGTCCACGAAGCCGCGACCGGTATCGGCGACGACGACCACGACCGATTCCGCATCGCGGCGGGCGGTGACGGTGACTGTACCTCCGGCAGCCGCCGGTTCGATCCCGTGCTTGATCGCGTTCTCGACGAGCGAGATCAGGAGATTCGGTGGAAAGGTGTGGTCGCGCAGATCGGGAGGGATGTCGATCACGAAGCCGAGCCGGGATCCGATGCGCATCTGCAGAATGTTGAGATACGCCTCCGCGAGCGCGGCTTCCTTGCCGAGCGTGGTCGAGCTTGCGCGCAGTTGCGGCAACGCAGCGCGCAGGTAATCGATCAAATGCCGCAGCAGCACCCCGGCCCGCTTCGGATCCGACTCGGTCAAAAATTGCACCGACGCGAGCGTGTTGAACAGAAAATGCGGCTCGATCTGCGCCTGCATGAGTTTCAGTTCCGCTTCGATCGCCTGCTTGGACAGAAGGTGGCGCTCGGCTTCGGCCTTGTGCAGCGCCGCCACCGCGCGCGCTTCGCGGAACTTCACGTAGAAGATCAGGCTGATCAGAAGGCCATTGGCGAACGCCCAGAAGATATTCGACAGAAAGAAGAGAACGCGGCCGCGAATGTAGTCGACGCCGTATCCCTTCACCAGGATGACCAGCACGACGCCGATCAGCGCGCCGATTGCGGCGGCGGCAGCAAGGCGCAGGAGCGGCGAGCTCTTCTCCCACGGCTGCGCGACGTTGACGCAATAGGCGATCGCGAAGCCATAGAGCTGCGTGGTGACGAGCGGATGCCAGAAGGGTCGGGGATCGTCGATCCAGAGCACCCCCGCGATGCCCGTATTGATCGCCGCGATCAGCAGGATGGTCGGCCACGAGGCGTGAAACCCCGACAGGAGCGGGTGCAAGCGCGATGAAGGGACGGCGAGTTCCATGGGCGCCATATTAGGGCGCCCGCGGTCCTGTTGCAGGTTCAGCCGACGAAACGACCGGAGCCGCGACGAGATGCCGGAGCGTGCCGCCGAAAGTAGCGGCGCTTCCGCCGGCCGGCGGCGCTGCTCGCGTTACAACCGCCGGGCGAAGTCGACAATCCGTTCCACGCCTTCGGCGCATTCCGCCTCGTCGGCAACGAGCGCGACGCGGACGCGGTTTCGACCCGGGTTGACGCCCTCGACCTCCCGGCCCAGGAAGCTGCCCGGCAGGACGCTCACGTTCTCCTCCGCGAGCAAGCGCCGCGCGAACTCGGCGTCGTCGATCGGCGTCTGCCCCCACAGATAGAACGCGGCGTCGGGCATGCCGCAGTCCAGCGCGCCCGCAAGCCGCGGCTGCAGTGCGGAAAATTTCGCGGCGTAGCGCCTGCGATTGGCGCGCACATGCTCCTCGTCGTTCCACGCGGCGATGCTTGCAGCGGCCACGGCCGCCGACATCGCCGAGCCGTGATAAGTGCGATACAGCAGGAACGCCTTGACCAGCGCCGCGTCGCCGGCGACGTAGCCCGAGCGCAATCCCGGGGCATTGGAGCGCTTGGACAGGCTGCCGAAGACCAGCAGCCGCGGATATCCGCTGCGGCCCTCGGCTTGCGCCGCGGCGAGGGCGCCCAACGGCGGATGAGCCTCGTCGAAATAGATCTCGGAGTAGCACTCGTCGGACGCGATGACGAAGCCATGCCGGTCGGACAGTGCGAACAGCCGGCGCCACTCTTCCTGGCCAAGTACGCGTCCGGTCGGATTGTCGGGCGAGCAGACGTAGAGAAGCTGCGTGCGCGCCCAAACGAGGTCCGGCACAAGGTCGAAGCGGTGCGCGAAGCCGTGCGCCGGATCGGCGTTGACGCAATGCGTCTCGGCGCCCGCGAGGAGCGTCGCGCCTTCGTAGATCTGGTAGAACGGATTCGGGACCACGACCGTGGCACCCGGCCGGCTGGCGTCGACGACGGTCTGCGCAAACGCGAACAGCGCCTCGCGGCTGCCCAGAACCGGCAGCACCTGCGTGGCCGCATCGAGCGTCGCAAGGCCGTGCCGGCGCGACAGCCAGCGTGCGATCGCCTCGCGCAACGCGGGCGTGCCGCCCGTCATGGGATAATTCGCGAGCCCCGTGGTTGCGCCTTCGGCGAGCGCGTCGAGCACGATTTGCGGCGTGGGATGACGCGGCTCGCCGATCGACAGGCTGATCGGACGCTTCGAGGCATTCGGCGTCACGGTCGCAACGAGCGCTCGCAGGCGCTCGAACGGATACGGCTGCAGCGTACGCAGGCGGGGATTCACTCGGGATTCGATACGTGGCGGAAGGCGCGGCGATTATACCGGTCGGGAAAGCGCACACGGGAGCGCGCACGTGGCGTGCGCTCGCGCTGCTGGCGACGCTCGCATCGGCCGCCCTCCTGGCGGTCGTCCTCGCGTATTGGGGCTGGCGGTTTTTCGGTCCTGCGCGCGTCCACATTCCGCCGGCCACGCCGTCCGATCCGCTGGCCGTGCTGCTCGCCTCGGGGCTCCTGAGCGCAGACAGCGCGCCAGTCGCACCCGGCGCCATCGACAGCGCGCCGCAAGTGCTCGGCAGCGACGTGCGACTCCTTGGCGTGTTCGCCGAGGCGAACGGACGGGGCTATGCCCTGTTCAAGCTGCCCTCCGGCCCCAAGCTCGTTGCCGTCGGGCAGGAGATCACGCCGGGCGCCATGCTCAAGTCGGTCCAGTCCGACGCAATCGGCATCGGCGAAGGCGGGCGCGAGCGCACCATTCCGCTCCGCGCCGCTGCGGTGAAGACTTCGGCATCGCCGCCCGCGGCAACCAAGGCGACCGCTGCACCAGCGTCCGCTCCCGCGGTCAAGACCGCATGTGCGGCGCCGGCGAACTTCAAGGGCCAGGTCGTCGCGCTCAATGCCGAGCTCCTGAGCGGCCTCATGACGCAGCCGGAAAGCTGGCAGGCGCTGGTCGAGCCGGTCAATGGCGCATTGACGGTCCGCGACGACAGCGGATTCGCCACGATGCTGGGATTGAAGCGTGGCGATCGGATCGAGCAGGCCAACGGCATCGCGCTTGCCGCGCCCGCGGATGTCGTGGGCGCGGTGCTGCGTCCGCTCGTCGCGAACCAACCGGTGCGGCTGACCGGCTCGCGCGACGGTCAGCCGCGCGAATTATGGCTGCGCAATGCCAGCTGCTGAAGGGGTTTCGCGCGACGCGGCAAGCTAGCGCTTCGCCGCGGGGTCGGGCAGCCACGCGAGGAGACCGGCGGGCGTCGCGATCCAACCGGAGGCCGGCCAGGAAGATGAATCTCCCGTGACACCCAGGTAGCCGTACTCCGCCACGAGCGTCGGCATGCCCGCCGCGTTGCCGGCCTGCACGTCGCGGAGATCGTCGCCCACATACACGCACTGCTCCGCTGCAATGCCCAGTGCGGCCGCAGCGTGCAGTAACGGGGCCGGATGCGGCTTCGGATGCGGCGTGGTGTCGCCGCACACCACGACAGCGGCTCGCCCTGCGATGCCCAGCGCGGCCACGACCGGCGTCGTGAAGCGCTCGGCCTTGTTCGTGACCACACCCCACGGCAGCGCGCGCGCTTCGAGCGTCGCCAGGAGCGCGGGGACGCCATCGAACAGGCGTGTCGTCTCGGCGAGCCCCTCGGCGTAGTAAGCGAGGAACGTGTCGCGGAGCTCGATGTAGCTCGGATCGCCCGGCGCGATGCCCATGCCCGCGCCGATGAGGCCGCGGGCCCCGCTCGATGCGTGGGGGCGCAATCGATCGACCGGAACGGGCGCGAGTCCGCGGTCGCCGCGAATGCGATTGATCGCGCCAGCCAGGTCGCCAGCCGAATCCGCGAGCGTCCCGTCGAGATCGAACAGCACCGCGGCAACCGGCAACGGCCGGGCCACCGGCCGCGTCGGCGCGCGATCAGCCATCGAGGACCGGCTTCCTGAAGGCCATCAGGTAATTGACGCTCGTATCCGCCTCGAGCCGGTACCGGCGAGACAGGGGGTTGTAGGTCATGCCGATCATGTCGGCGACGTGGAGCCCTGCGCGCCGGCCCCATCCCGCCACCTCCGCGGGTCGAAGGAAGCGTGCCCAGTCGTGCGTACCGCGTGGCAGGAGCCGAAGCAGGTACTCGGCGCCGACGATCGCAAACGCATAGGACTTGGGATTGCGGTTCAGCGTGGAGATCACGATCGTGCCACCCGGTTTCGCGAGCCTTGCGCATGCGGCGACGATCGCCCCGGGCGCCGGCACGTGCTCGAGCATCTCCATGCAAGTGACGACGTCGAAGCTTTCCGGTGCCGACGCGGCAAGCGCTTCGGCAGGAATGAGACGGTAGTCGACTTCGACGCCGGACTCGAGCTGGTGCAGGCGCGCCACGCCGAGCGCCTTCTCCGACAAGTCGATGCCGGTGACCTGTGCCCCACGCACCGCCATCGACTCCGCGAGGATCCCGCCACCGCAACCAACGTCGACGACGTGCTTCTCGCGCAGTCCGCCTGCGGTTGTTTCGATCCACTCGAGGCGCAACGGATTGATCTCGTGCAACGGGCGAAATTCGCTCTCGGGATCCCACCAGCGATGCGCGAGCGCGGAGAACTTGGCGAGCTCCGCAGGATCGGCGTTGGTGGCGAGCACGAGGGCTTCGGCGGTCACGGATGTATCCTCAACGCGAGTCGCTCGCGCCACGCGCGAGCGCGGGCGACGACCGCAGGTTCGTCGATGGTGACGAGCTGCCGCGCGCTCACGACGCGGTCGCCGCCGATCCATACGTCGGTGACCTGCTCGCGGCCGGCAACATGCACGAGATGCGAAAGCGGATCGTACACCGGGTGGCACTCCGCGCCCGCGAGGTCGACCGCGATGGCATCGGCCTGCTTGCCGGGTGTCAACGAGCCCGTCACCGCACCGAAGCCGAGCGCCGTGGCGCCGGCCAGCGTTGCCATTCGGACGGTCTCCTGCGCGGGTAATGCCGCCGCGTCGCCGGTTGAGACTTTGGCGAGGAGGCTCGCCGCCCGCATTTCGGAGAACAGGTCGAGGCGGTTGTTGGACGCTGCGCCATCGGTGCCCAGTGCGACGCCGACGCCCCGCTGCACGAGCTTCACAACGGGTGCGATTCCGCTCGCGAGCTTCATGTTCGATACGGGGCAGTGGACGACGTGGCAGCCCTGCACGGCCAGCAGTTCGACGTCGGCCTGATCGAGATGGACGGCATGCACGCCGATGAAGGAGGGCCCTGTGACACCGAGGCGGTCGAGCCGCGCAAGAGGGGTCTCCCCGGTCGCCTTGCGCGCCGCCTCGACTTCGCCGGCGGTTTCGGCGACGTGCGTGTGGATCGGCAAATCGAGCTGGCTCGCATACATCACCACCTTGCGCCACGTCTCGTCGCCGACGGTGTAGGGCGCGTGTGGCGCCAGCGCGAAGGCGAGACGCGAGGATTGTCGAAAAGCGTCGCGCGCAGCGAGCCCTTTCGACAGGTAGGCATCGGGATCGGCGGCGTAAGGCGTGGGGAAGTCCAGCACCGGCATGCCCACGAGTGCGCGCAGGCCGGCCGCTTCGTAGGCGCGTGCCGCGGCATCCGGATAGAAATACATGTCGCCGATGCACGTGATTCCCGACTTCAGCATCTCGGCTGCGGCATGCAGGCTGCCATCGTGGACGAAATCGGGAGACACATGGCGCGCTTCCGCGGGCCAGATGTGCTGCTCGAGCCACGCCTGGAGGGGCACATCGTCCGCGATGCCGCGCATGAGCGTCATCGCGGCGTGCGTATGAGCGTTCACGAGCCCCGGCATCAGAACATGCGTCGGGAGGCGCACGCGCGCGCGCGGCGCATAAGCCGCCTGAACTGCGGCTTGCGGCAGCAAGGCCACGATGAGCCCCGCGTCGACGACGAGCGCGTGATCGTCGAGCACGCCCGGCGCATCGACAGGCACCACCCATCGCGCCTCGATCACCAGGTCCACCGCCATCGGTGCAGTCATGGCCACAGTCTAACCAACCCACGCGCGTCGTTGCGTGCACTTGCGACGCAGGAAGCGCCGGGCCGCCCCAAGCTTCGTGCGCTCACTCCAGGTGTTCACGGGCAAAAGTAGGGGTGCACTTTTGCCCGCCATCCAAAAAAAACCCCGCCACGAAGGCGGGGTCTTTTCGGACGGTGGTGCGATCGCTTAGCGGCGGATCACACCCTCACCCTTCACTTCGACTTCGACGCGGCGATTCGGCGCGAGACACGCGATCAGCGCCTTCATCTGCGTCATGGTGCAGACGACGCCAGGAACCGGCTGCGTCTTGCCCATGCCGAGGGTTTCGATCTTGTCCCTCGCCACGCCCTTGCTGACCAGGTAGTCGCGGACTGCATCGGCGCGACGCTCGGACAGCTTCTGGTTGTATTGCTGCGAACCGATGCGGTCGGTGTGGCCGGTGACCAGCACGAGCTCGAGTTTCTGCACTTGCGGCAGCTTCGCGATGATTTCACTGTCGATCGCGGCCTTGCCTTCGGGCTTCAGAACAGCCTTGTCGAAGTCGAACAGCGCCTTCGAGGCCAGCGTGATCTTCTGCACCGCAGGTGCCGGCGGCGGTGGCGGCGGCGGCGGGGGAGGCGGCGGCGCAGCGGGCGGCGGCGGCGCGGGAGGTGGCGGCGGCTTCGGCACGAGATCGGGGTCGCAAGCCTCGATTGCCATGCTCGGCGCCCAATAACCGGTGCGATAGCAAAGATTGCCCGACAATCCGCGCGACCCGTTGTACGCCGCGCTTCTCACGACGTTGTTATTCGGCTCACCCGTAGCCGACAGCACGTACCCGCAGTTCGCCGGGTTGCAGCCAGCCGCATTTGGCATGTAGCTCTTGGGATCGGCCTGTTGCGCGGCCAGACTGCCGGCGAAGGCGGCGGTAAGCGCACCGACGACAACACCGGAGACGAGACGTCGAGTCATTGTTTCACCCCTTTGGCTTTGGTTTTGAACAGTATTTTGCGAACCGGTTGCATCGCGTGCCAAGACACACATGGTGTTATGTGATTGACGCGCCGAATCCTTTGTGTCCGTTCGGACTGTAGCACAGGGGGCAGGGTCAAGCAAAAAAAACACCCCACTCGATGTTGGATGGCGGGCAACTGTCGCGGCAATACAACGCCGTGGTAAAATTTCATATTTTCAACGGTCTCCGATGCGCCGGCCGGCGCGCCGCTACCTGCATAACTGCGCGGGAGTGCGGTTCAAACGCGAAAACCGCGCGATCCGCCGGTTTTAACGGCTTGCGGCCTCCCGGCCCATTGGTCTAATTCAGGAATTCCCCCGTACATGGAGCAGTTCGCCAAAGAAACACTGCCGGTCAGCCTCGAAGCTGAAATGAGGCATTCCTACCTCGATTACGCCATGAGCGTGATCGTGGGCCGCGCGCTGCCGGATGTCCGCGACGGCCTCAAACCGGTGCACAGGCGCGTGCTTTTCGCCATGCACGAAGCCAACATCGCCTGGAACCGGCCTTACGTCAAATGCGCCCGCGTGGTCGGCGACGTGCTCGGCAAGTACCACCCGCATGGCGACAGCGCGACTTACGAGGCGCTGGTCCGGATGGTGCAGGACTTCTCGCTCCGCTATCCGTTGATCGACGGGCAGGGCAATTTCGGGTCGGTCGACGGCGACTCCGCGGCCGCCTATCGATACACGGAGTGTCGACTACAGAAGATCACCGCGGAAATGCTGGCCGACATCGACAAGGAGACCGTCGATTTCGTGCCCAACTACGACGGCAAGGAGATGGAGCCGTCGGTGCTGCCGTCGCGGCTTCCCAATCTTCTTGTCAATGGATCGTCGGGCATCGCCGTCGGCATGGCGACCAACATCCCGCCGCACAACCTCACGGAGACCATCGACGGGTGCCTTGCGTTGCTCGCCAAGCCGGACATCACGGTTGACGAGTTGATGGAGATCATCCCGGCGCCCGATTTCCCGACCGCCGGGATCATCTACGGCCTGGAAGGCGTGCGGGAGGGTTATCGCACCGGCCGCGGCCGTGTCGTGATCCGCGCGCGTACCCACGTCGAGGAGCAGGAGCGGGGAAGCCGCCACGCCATCATCGTCGACGAGATTCCGTACCAGGTAAACAAGGCGAATCTCCTCACGCGCATCGGCGAGCTGGTGCGCGAGAAGAAGCTCGAGGGCATCT
>Ga0207683_10001599_pt1 | contig 20364 bp, 16 predicted proteins | sample KBSM73metaG_FD_184333 | JGI IMG/M metagenome (GOLD analysis project Ga0207683, IMG submission 184333) | Miscanthus rhizosphere microbial communities from Kellogg Biological Station, Michigan, USA - KBS M7-3 metaG (SPAdes) (version 2) | ecosystem: Host-associated > Plants > Roots > Rhizosphere >... | reverse complement strand
CGGCGACGTGGCCAACAAGATCGGCACCTATCCCCTCGCCCTCGCCGCCGCCCGGGCCGGGATCCCGTTCGTCGCCGCCGCGCCCGAGTCCACTGTGGATGCCGGCACACCCACCGGCGAGAGCATCGAGATCGAGGAGCGGGACCCGGCCGAAGTGGCCGCCGGACCGGCGTGCAACCCCGCGTTCGACGTGACACCGGCGGACCTGGTCACTGCCGTGGTCACCGAGCGGCGGATCGTACGGCCGGCCGGGGGAGAGACGCTGTGACGACGCGGCTCGTTGCCGACGCCGTCCTGCCCTGTGACGGCAGCGGGGTGGTGCATCGCCCGGGCGCCGTCGACATCGGGCCGGACGGTCGGATCGCTCGCGTCGGGCCGGTGGACGAGCCGGACGCGTCCACTGCGGACGGTGGCGAGTGGACGGTGCAGCGGGTGGGTGGGCTGCTCCTGCCCGGGCTGATCAACGCGCACTCGCACGGGCCGATGACGCTGCTGCGCGGCCAGGGCGAGGGCCTGCCGCTGGACCGCTGGCTGCGGGAGGTGATCTGGCCGCGCGAAGCCAAGGTCGGCCCGGACGACGTCTACTGGGGGATGACGCTCGCCGCCGCCGAACTGCTCCGGTTCGGCGTCACCACCTCGGTGGAGATGTACTTCCACGACGACCTGCTGGCCGAGGCCGTCGACGCGGCCGGCAGCCGCTGCCTGGTCGCGCCCGGCATCGTGGTCGCCCCGGGCTGGGAGCGGCTCGGCACCTGGGCGGAGCGGATCGAGTGGACGCTGCGCCTGCGGGACCGGTACGCCGACCACCCGCGGATCGAGGTCGGCTTCGGACCGCACTCCGCGTACGTGCTCCCGGACGAGGCGCTGGTGGCGATCGGCGAGGCGGCGCGGGCGGCGGGCGCGCCGGTGACCGTGCACCTGGGCGAGACCGAGCACGAGGGCGACGAGGTCTCGGCCCGGCACGGCGGGGCCACGGTCGCTCAGGTGCTGGCCGACCTCGGCGTGTTCGACGTCGACCGGGTGCTGGCCGCGCACGGGGTGTGGCTGACCCAGAAGGACGTCGGGCTGCTCGCCGACTACGGCGTCGCGGTCGCGCACTGCCCGAGCAGCAACGCCAAGCTCGCCTCCGGCATGGCCGCGGTGCCGGCGCTGCGCCGGGCCGGCGTCCGGGTCGCGCTCGGCACCGACGGGCCGGCCAGCAACAACGACCTCGACCTCTGGGAGGAGATGCGGCTCGCCGCGCTGTTCGCCCGGACGCTGGAGCGGGATCCGACCGTGCTGACCGCTGCCGAGGTGCTCGACCTCGCCACGGCCGGCGGTGCCGCCGCGCTCGGCCGGCCGGACCTCGGCGTCCTCGCGCCCGGCCGGTGGGCCGACATCGTCCGGCTCGACCTGTCCGATCCCGGGTTCGTCCCGGTGCTGTCCGACGACGACCTCGCCGCGCACGCGGTCTGGTCGGTGCCGCGGTCGGCGGTGCGGGACGTCTGGGTCGGCGGCCGGCAGGTGGTGCGCGACGGCGAGTGCCTGACGATCGACGTGGCCGAGGCGTCCCGGCGCGTGCAGTCCGCGGCGGCCAGGCTGGCGCAGTGATGGTGCCCACCGACCCGGAGTGGACCGGGCTCATCGAGGAGTTGGCCGACGCCGGCCGGACCCTGGTCCGGGCGGGGCTGGTGCTCGCGTCCGGCGGCAACCTGTCCGCGCGCGTGCCCGGTGGTGCGGTCGCCGCGGTGACCGCCCGCGGCACCTGGCTCGACCGGCTCGGGCAGGCCGACTTCGCCCTGGTCCGGATCGCCGACGGCGCGGTGGTGGGCGGTGCGCCGGACCCGTCCACCGAGCTGGCACTGCACCTGGAGTGCTACCGGGCCCGGCCGGACGCCGGCGCGGTCGTGCACGTGCACCCGCAGACGTCGGTGCTGCTGTCCGCGCTCGGCCACCCGATCCGGACGATCACCACCGACCACGCCGCGTACGTCGGGCCGGTCCGGGTCGCCCCCTTCCGCTATCCGGGCACGCCCGAACTGGCGCGGGAGGCGGCCGCGCTGCTCGACGGCTGCGACTGCGTGGTGCTGTCCCACCACGGCTGCTCGGTGGTCGGCGACTCGGTCGAGATGGCCGTACGCCGGGCGCTCAACCTGGAGGAAGCGGCACGGCTGACCTACTCGGCGCTGCTGCTCGGCGACACCGGTACGGTCTGTCCGCCGTCCTACCGGGAGCGGCTGCGCGGCACCGGCGAGCACTGACCTGCGTCATCCGGGGAGGCGTACCGATTCTCAACTGTGGGCAAAGGATCGGCACGGGGTCACCGGAAGGAGTGCAGTGACCGACAGCATCACCAGCCTGGAGCAACCCGGGCTGGATGAGCGGCAGCAGCGGCTGCGCCGAACGCTCGAGTCCCTCACCGGGATCGCCTTCACCGAAGGCAACCAGCTCACCGTGCTGCGCAACGGCGACCGGATCTTCCCGGCCATGCTCCGGGCGATCGAGGAGGCCGAGCGCAGCGTCGACCTCATGACGTACGTCTACTGGAAGGGCGAGATCGCCACCCGGTTCGCCGACACGCTGTCCGCAGCGGCCCGGCGCGGCGTGCGGGTCCGGCTGCTCATCGACGCCGTCGGCGGCCTTCAGATCGAGAAGGGCCTGGTCGACCGCATGGACGAGGCGGGCGTGCACGTCGAGTGGTTCCGCAAGCCCTGGCTGAACTCGCCGCTCAAGCAGAACCACCGCTGCCACCGGAAGGTGCTCGTGGTGGACGAGCAGATCGCGTTCACCGGCGGGGTAGGCATCGCCGAGGAGTGGTGCGGCGACGCCCGGAACGAGCGGGAGTGGCGGGACACCCACGTCGAGGTGCGCGGGCCGGCGGTGGACGGGCTGCGTGCGGCGTTCGCACAGAACTGGGCCGAGAGCGGCCGGGAGCTGTACGACGACAACGACTCGTTCCGGCAGCAGCCGCAGACCGGCACGACCGTCGCCCAGGTCGTGCGCGGGTCGGCCTCGATCGGCTGGGACGACCTGCAGTCCACCTTCCGGGTGCTGCTGGACTCGGCGACCGAGCGGATCTCGCTGGCCACCGCGTACTTCGCGCCGGACGACTTCTTCCTCGACCGACTGTGCGCGGCCGCGGAGCGCGGCGTCGAGGTGGACGTGCTGCTGCCGGGGCCGCACGCGGACAAGCGGGTCTGCCAGCTCGCCAGCGAGGCCGCGTACGAGCAGCTGACCAGCTGCGGGGTGCGGGTGTGGAACTTCCAGCCGGCGATGATGCACGCGAAGATCATGATCGTGGACGGCATCGCCGCGGTGGTCGGCTCGTCGAACTTCAACCGCCGCTCGCTCGACCACGACGAGGAGGTCGTGGTGGTCGCGCTGGACCGGGCGGTCGCGGCCGAGCTGGCCGGCGATTTCGACGCCGACCTCGAGCGGAGCACGGAGATCGACCTCACCCGCTGGCGCAACCGGTCGCGCCGGCAGCGGGTGCTGGAGGCCGTCACCCTGCCGCTGCGCCGCTTCTTCTGAGTCGGAATCCGCTCGCCTGCGCGGGGGCGGGTCAGGGCGGGGTGATGAGGGTCCAGCCGCGAGGGTCGATGGTCCAGACACGGCGCGGCACCGGCCCGTGGATCTCGCCGTCGGCGTTGTAGTGGAACGGGTCGCCGTCGGCCTCGACGGTGGTGCCGCGGGCGGTGCGCACGTCCGGCCGGTCGACGTGGGACCCGCGCCGCAGCCGCAGCCCGTAGCCGAGCCGGGCCAGGAAGCCCACCGCCTCCGAGACGACGACGTCGGCCTGCTGGTCGTCGAGCACGCTGTGCGGGGTCAGCGGCGAGCCGCCGCCGACGGACCGGCCGAGCCCGATGCCGACCTGCAGCACCCGGCCCGAGGTCAGCGGAGCACCGTCCACCCGCACGGTCAGCGTCCAGCCGGGAGCGGCGAGGCCGGCCGACACGCCGCCGACCAGGTACGCCAGCCGGCCGAGGCGCGGCTTCAGCGACGCGGCCTGCCGTGCCGCCTCCGCGCCCACCCCGAGGTGCACCGCGTTGACCACCACGCCGCCGGTGTCGTCGACGAGCAGGTCGAGCCGCCTGGGGCGGCCGTCGAGCACCACCCGCGCGGCCGCCGCCGGGTCGAGCGGCAGGCCGACCGCGCGAGCCAGGTCGTTGCCGGTGCCGAGCGGGATCAGCCCGACCGGCCGGTCCAGCGCGCCGGCCCGGTGCAGCGCCCCGACGACGGTGTGCACGCTGCCGTCGCCGCCGCAGATCACCACCCGCCGCTCGCCCAACCGCGCGACCGCGGCGTCGCAGTCGGCCGGTGACGAGGTGGCGACCACCTCCACGTCGGACGCCGCGCCGCGCAGCACGGCCAGCGCGGCGTCCACCCGGTCCGACCCGCCGGCCGCCTCGTTGGTGATCACCAGCACGGGCGCCAGCCTGCCAGAAATGCGTTCGGCCTGGTCCGACGGGCGGACTACGCTGGATCCTCGCGCGCATTGCTCGCGCACCCGTCGTAGCCGGGCGTCTCCTCACCGGGGAACGCCTTGGGCAGTGGGACCGTCCCGGCCGGCGGACCGATCCCGCCGACCGGACCACGTGCCGAACCAAGGAGCACGGAGGAGCCCTGTGTCCGCGTCCACCACCGACACCGATCCCGTCCTCACCTGCGAACGTGACCACCTGATCCGATCCCGGGAGAGCCTGGCCGCCATGCGGGCGGTGGCCAGCACCGCCGGCGACGTCGGCGGCGACGCCTTCTCCAGCGAGTCGCTGGGCGCCGCCCGGGCCCGGCGGCTCAGGGCGCTGGCCGACGACCCGAGCGTCCCGCCGTTCTTCGGCCGGATCGACCGCCTGCCCGACGGCGAGCACCCGTCCGGCGAGAGCTTCCACGTCGGCCGCCGGCACATCCGTGACGAGGCCGGCGACCCGCTGGTGATCGACTGGCGGGCGCCGATGTCACGGGCGTTCTACCGGGCCACCCCGGCCGAGCCGATGGGCGTCCGCCGCCGCCGCCGGTTCGGCTTCGCCGCCGGACTGCTCACCTCGTACGAGGACGAGCCGCTCACCGCCGGCTCGGACGTGTCGGCGATCGAGAGCCGGATCCTGCGGGAGGAGATCGAACGGCCCCGGGTCGGCCCCATGCGCGACATCGTCGCCACGATCCAGCCCGACCAGGACGACCTGGTCCGGGCCAAGCTCGACGACAGCATCTGCGTGCAGGGCGCGCCCGGCACCGGCAAGACCGCGGTCGGCCTGCACCGGGCGGCCTACCTCCTCTACACCTACCCGGACCGGCTGCGGCGGTCCGGGGTGCTGGTCGTCGGACCGAACCGGGCGTTCCTGCGCTACATCGGCGAGGTGCTGCCCGCCCTGGGGGAGATCGGCGTCACCCAGACGACCGTGGACGACCTGCTCGCGCCGGTGCCGGTACGGGCGACGGACCCGCCCGCGGTGGCCACGCTCAAGGGGGACGCGCGCCTCGCCGAGGTGCTGCGCCGGGCGGTCCGCCGGCAGGTCGGCCGGCCCGAGGACGACGTCATGCTCCTCGTGGGCACCAAGCGCTACCGGGTGCCGCCGCACCGCCTCCGCCGGTACGTCGACGACCTGCGCCGCAGCGACATCCCGTACGCGACCGCGCGCGAGCGGCTGCGTGTGCACGTGGCCGAGGACGTGCGGCGGCAGCGGGAGGCGGCCGGCGGCGCCCCCTCGGACGCGGAGACCGCCCGGATGGCCCGGTCCCAGGCCGTACGCGACTTCGTGGACGCGGTGTGGCCCGCGGTCGACCCGGCCGCGCTGCTGTGCGAGCTCTACTCCGACCCGGCCGCGCTGGCCGCCGTCGCCCGCGGCCTGCTCGACCCGGCCGAGCAGGAGCTGCTGATCTGGCCGACGCCGCCGCGCAGCGCGAAGAGCGCCCGCTGGTCCGCGCAGGACGCGGTGCTCGTCGACGAGATCGCCGGCCTGCTCGCGCGGCCCGAGTCGTACGGGCACGTGGTGCTGGACGAGGCCCAGGACCTGTCCGCGATGCAGTGCCGCGGCGTGGCACGGCGCTGCCCGCTCGGCTCGGTCACCGTGCTCGGCGACCTCGCCCAGGGCACGACGCCGTGGTCGACCGAGGACTGGCACGTCACGCTCGCCCACCTGGGCAAGCCGGCGACCAGGATCGAGCCGCTGACCCGCGGCTACCGGGTGCCGGCGGACGTGATCGCGCTCGCGAACCGGCTGCTGCCGCACCTGGCGGTCGGGCTGGAGCCGGCGACCAGCGTGCGCGCGGCGGCCGGTGGGCTGCACGTGCTCGAGGCCGACGACGCGATCGCCGCGGCCGCGGCCGAGGCGGTCCGGGCGCTGACCGAGGAGGGCTCGATCGGCGTGATCGCCGCGGACGCCGACGTGCCGGCGGTCGCCGCGGCGCTGGACGCGCTGGCCGCCGAGCACGCGGTGCTGCGGATCGACGACGGGGACGGGGCCGGCGAGACGACCCGGATCACGGTCGTGCCGGCGACGCTGGCCAAGGGCCTCGAGTACGACCACGTCGTGGTCGTCGAGCCGGCCGCGATCGCGGCCGCCGAGCCGCGCGGGCTGCGCCGCCTCTACGTCGTGCTGACGAGGGCGGTCAGCCGCCTCGTCGTCGTGCACGGACGGCCGCTGCCGGCCGAACTGGCCGCCTGACCGGCGGGTTTCCCACCCCTGCTTGGCTGTCTCGGGCATACCGGGTGGCTCGTGGCACAGTACGCGGAAGCGCTGTCTGCAACGATGGGGGCAGCGTTCGTTCACGCTCCGGCGCAGTCGGGCCAGACGTCGACACCCCGACGGCACGGTCCGGACGCGCCGGTCCACCCCGTGCGGCGATCCCGCGCGGAGTTCGAGCGAGGAGAGGCGCATGACGGTCGACATCGGAGTCCCCGCCGAGCCGGAACCGAGCGGTGGACCCGACCTGGTGCAGCTGCTGACCCCCGAGGGGCAGCGGCGGGAACATCCTGACTATCCCCTCGACATCACGGCCGAGCAGATCCGCGGGCTCTACCGCGACCTGGTCCTGGTCCGCCGGATCGACGTCGAGGCCACCGCGCTGCAGCGGCAGGGCGAGCTGGGTATCTGGGCCTCGCTGCTCGGCCAGGAAGCGGCGCAGATCGGCTCCGGTCGGGCCCTGCGGCCGAACGACATGGCCTTCCCGAGCTACCGCGAGCACGGCGTCGCCTGGTGCCGCGGCGTGCAGCCGGGGGAGCTGCTCAGCCTCTACCGCGGCAACGACTTCGGCGGCTGGAACCCGCGCGACCGCATGATGAGCCTCTACTCGATCGTCATCGGTGCGCACGCGCTGCACGCGACCGGGTATGCCATGGGCATGCAGCGCGACGGCGGCGAGGACGCCGTGATCGCCTACTTCGGCGACGGTGCGTCCAGCCAGGGCGACGTCAACGAGGCGTTCGTGTGGGCGAGCGTGTTCAACGCCCCGGTCGTGTTCTTCTGCCAGAACAACCAGTGGGCGATCTCGGAGCCGATCGAGAAGCAGTCCCGGATCCCGCTGTTCCAGCGGGCCCGCGGGTTCGGCTTCCCCGGCGTCCGGGTGGACGGCAACGACGTGCTCGGGTGCCTGGCGGTGACCAGGGCGGCGCTGGACGCGGCCCGCACCGGGCAGGGCCCGACGTTCATCGAGGCGTGGACCTACCGGATGGGTGCGCACACCACCTCCGACGACCCGACCCGCTACCGGCTGGCCACCGAGCTGGAGATCTGGCGGCTGCGCGACCCGATCGAACGGGTGAAGGCCTACCTGTCCCGTTCCGGCGAGGCGGACGCGGCGTTCTTCGACGCGATCGAGGCCGAGGCGACGGAGCTGGCGGCCCAGGTCCGGCGGGCCTGCGTGGAGATGGCCGACCCGGAGCCGCTGGAGATCTTCGCCGAGGTGTACGCGGAGCCGACCCCGCACCTGCAAGCCCAGCGCGACGGCTTCGCGGCCTACCTCGACTCGTTCGAGGAGGTGCGGCACTGATGGGGACCTACACGCTGGCCAAGGCGCTCAACGAGGGCCTGCGCGCGGCCATGGACGCCGACCCCAAGGTGCTCATCATGGGCGAGGACGTCGGCAAGCTCGGCGGCGTCTTCCGGGTCACCGACGGCCTGCAGAAGGACTTCGGCGAGGACCGGGTGATCGACACGCCGCTGGCCGAGTCCGGGATCATCGGCACCGCGATCGGGCTGGCCATGCGCGGCTACCGGCCGATCTGCGAGATCCAGTTCGACGGGTTCGTCTACCCCGCCTTCGACCAGATCGTCAGCCAGCTGGCGAAGATGCACTACCGGTCCAAGGGCACCGTGAGCCTGCCGGTGACCGTGCGGATCCCGTTCGGCGGCGGCATCGGTGCGGTGGAGCACCACAGCGAGTCCCCGGAGGCATACTTCTCGCACACCGCGGGGCTCAAGGTCGTCGCCTGCTCCAACCCGGCCGACGCCTTCCACATGATCCAGCAGTCCGTCGCCAGCGACGATCCGGTGATCTTCCTCGAGCCCAAGCGGCGATACTGGGAGAAGGCCGAGTTCGACCCGACCGCGACGCCGGACCCGCTGCACCAGGCCAGGGTCGTCCGCACCGGCTCCGATCTCACGATCGCCGCGTACGGGCCGATGGTGAAGGTCGCGCTCGACGCGGCCACCGCGGCCGAGGACGACGGGCGCCAGCTCGAGGTCATCGACCTGCGCTCGCTGTCCCCGCTCGACTCCGACACGGTCGTCCAGTCGGTCCGGCGGACCGGGCGGCTGGTCGTCGTGCACGAGGCGCCGGTCACCCTGGGGCTGGGCTCCGAGCTCGCCGCCCGGGTCACCGAGCAGGCGTTCTACTCGCTGGAGGCGCCGGTGCTGCGGGTCGGCGGGTTCGACACGCCCTACCCGCCGTCCCGGCTGGAGGAGGACTTCCTGCCCGACCTCGACCGGGTGCTCGACGCCGTCGACCGCTCAATGGCCTTCTAGGAGTTCGCTGGTGCCGACCTTCAAGCAGTTCAGGCTCCCCGACGCCGGGGAGGGGCTCACCGAGGCCGAGATCCTGAAGTGGTATGTCAAGCCGGGCGACATGGTCACGGTCAACCAGACGATCGTGGAGATTGAGACGGCGAAGGCGGCGGTCGAACTGCCGTCTCCGTTCGCCGGGGCGGTCACCGAACTGCTCGTGGCCGAGGGCGCGACCGTCGACGTGGGGACGCCGATCCTCACGGTCGACGTCGACCCCGAGGGTGCGCCCGGCGTACCGCCCGCCGCGCAGGCCCAGCCGGAGGACCTGGTGCCACCGCTGCCCGACGAGGGTGCGGTCGAGCCGGGCCTGATCGGCTCGCCGGCGCCGGGCGGCCGCACGGCGGTGCTGGTCGGGTACGGGCCGCGGTCCGTGGTCGCCAAGCGCCGCCCGCGCAAGAACGGCGTCCCGGCCGCGACCGGCCAGCCCGCGACGGCGCAGGTCACTCCGGAATCGGTCACTCCGGAATCGGTCGCTCCGGAATCGGTCGCTCCGGAATCGGTCGCTCCGGAGCGAGTCGCCCCCGAGCCGGTCGCTCCGGAGCGAGTCGCCCCCGAGCCGGTCGCCCCAGCGCCGGTCGCCCCCGAGCCGGTCGCCCCAGCGCCGGTCGTCCCGGAGCCGGTCGTCCCGGAGCCGGTCGCGGCGGCCGAGCCGGCCCGGCAGGGGTCCAACGGGCACGGCGTGAGCGTGCTGGCCAAGCCGCCGGTCCGGAAGCTCGCCCGCGACCTCGGAGTCGACCTCGGCACGGTGACCGGATCCGGCGACGGCGGCGTGATCACCCGCGCCGACGTCGAGGCGGCGGCACGGTCCGCGGCCCAGCCCGAGCCGGTGACCCCGGCGCCGGCCGCCCCGACCTGGGACGCGTCGCGGGAGCAGCGCATCCCGATCAAGGGCGTCCGCAAGCACACCGCCGCCGCGATGGTGGCCAGCGCGTTCACCGCGCCGCACGTCACCGAGTGGCTGACGGTGGACATGACCGAGACCATGCGACTGCGGGACCGCGTCGCCGCCTCCCGGGAGTTCGCCGGGGTCAAGGTCACGCCGCTGGTGTTCGCCGCCCGGGCGCTGTTGCTCGCCGTCCGCCGGCATCCGATGGTCAACTCGGCCTGGGACGAGCAGGCCCAGGAGATCGTGGTCAAGGAGTACGTCAACCTCGGCATCGCGGCGGCCACCCCACGCGGTCTGGTCGTGCCGAACGTCAAGGACGCCGGCCGGTTGACCACCAGGGAGCTGGCCGACGCGATCAAGGAGCTGACCGAGACGGCGCGCGCCGGAAAGACCACGCCCGCGGACATGTCGGGCGGCACGATCACGATCACCAACGTCGGCGTGTTCGGCGTCGACGGCGGGACGCCGATCCTCAACCCGGGGGAGACCGCGATCCTCGCCCTCGGCGCGGTGCGGGAGACGCCGTGGGTGGTCGACGGGGAGCTCACGGTCCGTCAGGTGTGCCAGCTCTCGCTGTCCTTCGACCACCGGATCGTCGACGGCCAGCTCGGCTCGGAGTTCCTGGCCGATATCGCAGCGGTGCTGACTGATCCAGGGCTCGCACTGGCCTTCGGGTGACGATTCGAAGGGAATGAAACCTGCTCGCCGTACGTCTATAAGGACGTATGACGAGGAGGATGAGCACAGTGCAGTCCCGGATGACCAGGTGGCGTGATCGACGCTCGGTGACTCGGCGCGACCGGCTGGTACGGCGCGCGACCGACGCGGTGTCGGCGGGGACCTTGCAGCAGGAGCTGCGGGCCTTCACCACCGCGCAGATCAACCGTTAGATCGGATAGCCGGACCCCGCAGGGAAACCCCTGCGGGGTCCGCTGCGTTCTGGGCAGCGTGCGGGTGACGGGACGGGTGCGGGCGCCGGAGCTTCGGGGCGCGGGCGGGTGGCTGAACACCGGCGGCCGGGAGCTGACCCTGGCCGGCCTCCGGGGCCGGATCGTGCTACTCGACTTCTGGACCTCGGCCTGCGCCAACTGCCTGCACGTCATCGACGAGCTGCGCCCGCTCGAGGCCCGGTACGCCGACGTGCTCACGACGATCGGCGTGCACTCGCCGAAGTTCCCGCACGAGGCCGAGCACGCCGCGGTCGAGGCGGCGGTCCGCCGGTATGACGTGCGGCACCCGGTGCTCGACGACCCCGACCTGTCCACCTGGCGGCAGTACGCGGTGAACGCCTGGCCGACCCTGGTCCTCGTCGACCCGGACGGCTACGTGATCGCGACCTTGCCCGGTGAGGGGCATGCGGCCGAGCTCGGCCGGCTGATCGACGCGTTGGTGGCCGAGTACGGCGACCGGCTGCGCCGCGGCGGCCCGGAACTGCGGCCGGCGCCGGAGCCGGAGAGCACGCTGCGGTTCCCCGGCGGGATCGCGGTCACCCCGGCCGGCACGCTGCTGGTCGCCGACGCCGGCCACCACTCGGTGGCCGAGCTCGCCGACGACGGGGTGACGCTGCTGCGCCGGATCGGCTCCGGCGAGCGGGGTCGCGCCGACGGCGGTCCGGACGCCGCATCGTTCGCCGAGCCGCAGGGGCTGACCGTGCTGCCGCCCGGCGCCGTCCCCGGCGTGGACGTGCTGGTCGCCGACACCGCCAACCACCTGGTCCGCGGCGTCCGGCTGGACACCGGCGAGGTGACGACGGTGGTCGACCTGCCGCGCGCGCTGGCCGGCGCCCGGACGATCACCGGCCGGGTGCCGCCGGTCTTCTCGCCCTGGGACGTGGCCTGGTGGGACGGGCGGATCGCGGTCGCCGCGGCCGGCGTGCACCTGCTCGTCTCCCCGACCGGGCTGCTGGCCGGGACGACCGTGGAGGGCCTTCGGGACGGGCCGGCGCTGGACGGCTGGCTCGCGCAGCCGAGCGGGCTGGCGCCGGACGGCGACACGCTCTGGTTCGTCGACGCCGAGACGTCGTCGCTGCGCACCCTGCACGACGGCACGCTGGCGACCGCGGTCGGCGAGGGGCTGTTCGACTTCGGCCTGGTCGACGGTCCGGCCGAGCAGGCCCGGTTCCAGCACCCGCTGGGCGTGACGCTGCTGCTGGACGGCACGGTGGCGGTGCTCGACACGTACAACGGCGCGGTCCGGCGCTACGACCCGGCGACCCGGACGGTGGACACGCTCGCGCGCAACCTGGCCGAGCCGACCGGGGCCGTGGTCGTCGGCGACCAGCTGGTCGTGGTCGAGTCGACCGCGCACCGGCTGACCCGGCTGCCGTTGCGCCGGGCCGTCGACGTGGGCCCGGGCGAGGTGACGGTCACGGTCGCGTTCACCCCGCCGCCCGGCGAGACCCTGGACGACCGGTACGGCCCGGCCACCAGCCTGACCATCACGGGCCTGGCCGGTGGCGCCAGCCAGGGCCCGGAGCTGACCCGGCGGATCCGGATCGGCTCGGAGCAGCGGCTGCGCGCCAGCGCCTACGCGGCCAGCTGCGCCGAGGTGGCCGAGCACCCGGCGTGCCACCTGGCCCGCCGGGACTGGGACCTGCGGGTGGTGCCCGGCGGGCCGACCCGGGTCGAGCTAGTCCTGGACCCGCACGGCTGACCGCACCAGCCGGGACCGCAGCCGGGCCACGTCGTCAGGGCCGAACCCGGCCGTGGCCAGCCAGCCGAGCGGACCGCCGTGCTGCTCGTCGAGGTGGGCGAGGAACAGCCGCATGGTCTCCGGCCGCGGTCGGTGCGAGTCGTCCGGCCGGCTGTCCAGGTCCTCGCGGTAGGTGTCGCTGGCCTTGAGCCGCGCCAGCAGGGGCTCCATCCGCTCGGCGGTGGCGACGTAGTCGGCGACGATCCGCTCCCGCGGTACGCCGGCCACGGACAGCGCGAGCGCGACGACCACGCCGGTGCGGTCCTTCCCCGCGGCGCAGTGCACGACCGCGGCGCCGTCCGAGTCGGCGATCGCGCGCAGGGCGGCGACCACGTTGTCCGGCCGGTCGCGCAGGTAGGCGAGGTAGAACGCGACCGCCCGGCTGCCCGGCTCCGGCGGCTGGTCCGGCGGTGCCCCGGGCAACGCCGAGCCGCGGCGGGCGTCCTCGCCGTCGGCCTGCCACGGCAGGGTCGCGTCCGCGTCGACGTCGGTGCGGCCGCCGCTCTCCGGGAACAGCGAGAGGTGCCGGATCTCCACCCGCGGCTCGCGGGTCAGCGGGCCGGCCCCCTCCAGCTCGACCTCCACGTCCGTACGCAGGTCGACGACCGTGCGCAATCCGACGTCGTCGACCAGCAGGCGCACGTCGGCCGGGGTCAGGCCTTGCAGGTTGTCGGAGCGGAGCAGCCGGTGCGGGACGGTCTCGGCGCCCCCGTCGGTCGGCAGCCCGCCCAGGTCACGGGCGTTGGCGGCGCCGTCGAGCGGCAGCCAGCGGGGTTGGTCGGTCATCGCCTTCGACCCTATGCCGGCCCGCGCGACTGCGTGGCGTCGGTGCCGTGGCGTCGGTGCCGTAGCGTCGTGGCGTGCGCGCGCTCGTGGCCGTGGCGGTCGCCGTCACCCTCGGCGCGGCGACGGCGTGCAGCGCGGCGCCGCCCGAGCCCCCGCTGGCCTCCGCGACACCGACCACCCCGTTGCCCACCCCGACGGCCGGCGGCACGTCCACCGGGCCGGCCCCCACCCCGACACCGACACCGCACCCGACCGCGACGCCGCGGCCGACCGTCCCGTCCGTGCTGGCCCGGCTGCCGCTCGCGGCCCGGGTCGGCCAGCTGCTCATGGTCGGCGTGCCGGCGGGCGGCACGAGCGACGCCGCGCTGCGCCAGCTCGGCCGCTACCGGGTCGGCGGCGTCATCCTCACCGGCCGCAGCCACGCCGGCACCTCCGCCACCGCCGCGCTGACCGCCCGCGTGCAGGCGGCCGTACCGGGCCCCGCGGTGCTGGTCGCGACCGACCAGGAGGGCGGCGCGGTGCAGGTCCTCACCGGGCCGGGCTTCTCGGCGATCCCGAGCGCGCGCAGCCAGGGCCGGTGGAGCGCGGCCGAGCTGCGGGCGCGGGCCGGCGACTGGGGCGGCCAGCTGCGGGCCGCCGGCGTCCGGGTGAACCTCGCCCCGGTCGCCGACACGGTGCCACCCGGCGTGTCGAACCCGCCGATCGGCGCCTTCGGTCGCCAGTACGGCAGCGACCCGGCGACCGTGGCCACGCACGCGGCCGCGTTCGCCGCCGGGCTGGCCGACGCCGGCGTGGTCCCGACCGCCAAGCACTTCCCGGGCCTCGGCCGGGTCGGCGCGAACACCGACGTCAGCAGCGGGGTGACCGACCGCGTGACCACCCGGACCGACCCGTACCTCGCCCCGTTCCGGGCGGTGATCCGCACCGGCCACCCGTTCGTGATGATGTCCTCGGCGGTCTACAGCAGGATCGACCCGGCGCAGCCGGCCGCGTTCTCGCCGACCGTGATCACCGGCCTGCTGCGTGACGACCTCGGCTTCGACGGGGTGGTGGTCTCCGACGACCTCGGCGCCGCGCGGCAGGTCAGCGCGGTGCCCGCCGGCGACCGTGCGGTCCGGTTCGTCGCCGCCGGCGGCGACATGGTGCTGACGGTCAGCCCCGCGACGCTGCCGGCCATGTTCGACGCGCTGTACGACCGGGCCGCCCGCGACCCCGCCTTCCGGGCCAGGGTCGACCGGTCGGCGGAGCGGGTCCTGCTGGCCAAGCAGCGGCTGGGGCTGGTCGCGCCGAACGGCTGAAAGGGTGCGCGCCGGCCGGTCGCTTGCGACGATGAGCCGGACGCGACTCCGGGAGGCTGACATGGAGTACGACTACGACCTGCTCGTGATCGGCTCCGGACCGGGAGGGCAGAAGGCGGCGATCGCCGGCGCCAAGCTCGGCCGCCGGGTCGGCATCGTCGAGCGCAGGCAGATGATCGGCGGCGTCTGCATCAACACCGGCACCATCCCGTCCAAGACCCTGCGCGAGGCCGTCCTCTACGTCACCGGCCTGTCCCAGCGGGAGTTCTACGGCCAGTCCTACCGGCTGAAGGAGGAGATCACGGTCTCCGACCTGACGTCCCGGACCCAGCACGTGATCGGCCGGGAGATCGACGTCATCCGCAGCCAGCTGGCCCGCAACCACGTGCACATGCTCGTCGGCACCGCCCGGTTCAGCGGGCCAAACTCGGTCGTGGTGCGCGCAGAGGACGGCAACGAGCGCGAGTACACGGCGGAGAAGGTCATCGTCGCGGCCGGCACCAAGCCGGCTCGGCCGTCCACTGTGGACTTCGACGGGCGGACCGTGGTCGACTCGGACCAGATCCTCGCCATGGACCACGTGCCGGCGTCGATGGTCGTGGTCGGCGCCGGCGTGATCGGCATCGAGTACGCGTCGATGTTCGCCGCGCTCGGCACCAAGGTGACCGTGGTCGAGCGGCGCGACCGGATGCTGGAGTTCTGCGACCTGGAGATCATCGAGGCGCTGAAATACCAGCTGCGCGACCTCGCGGTGACGTTCCGGTTCCGCGAGTCGGTGGCCAAGGTCGAGCGGCACGAGGGCGGCACGCTGACCCTGCTGGAGAGCGGCAAGCGGATCCCGGCCGACACGGTCATGTACTCGGCCGGTCGCCAGGGCGTGACCGAGCAGCTCGAGCTGGACAAGGCCGGTCTCGAAGCGGACAACCGCGGCCGGATCAAGGTCGACGACGACTACCGCACCTCGGTGCCGCACGTGTACGCGGTCGGCGACGTCATCGGCTTCCCGGCCCTCGCCGCCACCTCGATGGAGCAGGGCCGGCGCGCGGCCTACCACGCCTGCGGCGAGCCGGTCGAGACACCGATGAACGACGCGCAGCCGATCGGGATCTACACGATCCCGGAGATCTCCTACGTCGGGAGGACCGAGGACCAGCTCACCGAGGACTCGGTGCCGTTCGAGGTCGGCATCTCGCGCTACCGGGAGCTGGCCCGGGGCGCGATCCTCGGCGACTCGTACGGGATGCTCAAGCTGCTGGTGCACTCCGAGACCCGCACCCTGCTCGGCGTGCACGTGTTCGGCACCGGCGCGACCGAGCTGGTCCACATCGGACAGACCGTGATGGGCTGCGGCGGGACCGTCGACTACCTCGTCGACGCGGTGTTCAACTACCCGACGCTGGCCGAGTCGTACAAGGTGGCGGCGCTGGACGCGATGAACAAGATGCGCGCCGTGGAGCGGATGTCACTGCTGTGATCGTGACTGCCCGTGCGAAGCGCTTCGCCCTCGGGGGTGAGAGCCCGTGCGAGGCGCTTCGCCCTCGGGGGGCACTCGGGGGTGAGAGCCCGTGCGGAGCGCTTCGCCCTCGGGGGGCACTCGGGGGGCGGAGCCCCCCGAGGGTGAGAATGCCCGGGTGGTGAGAGTCGTCCCGTCCCCGCCCGGGCCGGAAGCGGAGCTGGCCCGGCTGGCCCGGCCCACCGGCCCGTGGATCCACCTGCTCGACGCCGCGCCGGCCGACGCCCGCCAGCTCGGCTGGCTGCTCGGCCAGGACGGGATCGTCGTCCGGCACCTGCGCGGCCACTGTGGACGCTCGACGTACGGGCTGCTGGACGAGGTGGGTGCGGCGCTGCAGCTGCCCGGCGACCCGGTGGCGGACTGGCCCGGGCTGGCCGCGCTGCTCACCGACATGTCCTGGCTGCCCGGCGCCGGGCACGTGCTGGTGGTGAGCCGGTCGTCGCTGCTGCTCGCGGCCTCGCCCGCGGGCGAGCTGCGCGGGCTGGTCGAGGTGGTGCGCGAGGTCGCCCGGGCCAGGGCCGAGGAGGGCGAGCCGGTCCCGTTCCACCTGGTGCTCCAGGACGACACGCTCGGGCTGGCGGCACTGCGGGCCCGGCTCGACGCGGCCGGCGCGCGGTACGCGGAGCTGGCCGGCTGGGACGCCGAGGAGCCGTCGGCCGCGACCGCGGTCTCGGCCCGGTCGGCGCTGTCCGGCGGTCCGGTGGACGGGGTCGACCTGGCCGCCGGCACTGCCGTATCCACTGTGGACGGCCTGCGGGAGCTGCGCCGGGCGTGGGAGGAGTTCCGCGGTGGGGCCGGCGGGCCGGTCCGGGTCTACGTGCCGGTGCTCGGCGGGCCGGTCGACCTGGTCGCGGTGGCGGGGGCGCTGTCGGCCACGGTGGCGGCGGCGGGAGCGTGTTGCGTGGTCGTGCCCGTGCCGGCCGACCCGGCGCTCGCCGACCCACGCCAGGCTGCCGTCGCCGCGGCCGCCACCCGGATCTGGCCCGACCCCGCGGTCCCCGAGCCGGAGGAGGCCGCCCCCGAGCCGGACGTCGTGGACGCGCCCGTCCCCGACGGGGCCGCCGGGGCCGCCGGGGCACAGCCGCCCGCCCGCGACGAGCCGGTCGTGGAGCAGCCGGCCGTGGAGCGGCCGGTCGCCGTCGAGGAGCGGCCGGTCGCCGTCGAGACCGCGCAGCCGGATCCGACCGGGAACGGGCCGGGGGACGTTCCCGGTGCTCCGTTCGAGCTGATCGCGGCGAACCTGCAGTGGGAGTTCGACACCGGCGCCGAGGAGGACGACCCGGTGGACGCCGCGCTGCGCGCGCACGCCGGCGCCAGCTCGCGAACCGCCGCGCTGTTCCGGACCTGGGTGCACGACCCGGCCGGCAGCTGGGTCCGGGTCGTGCTCGGCTACGTGAACCGCGGCTCGATCGCCGACGTCGACGCCGAGCGGACCGCCCTGGTCGACGTCCTCCAGCGGTCCGGCGGGGCGCGCTGCTGCGTCGAGGTGCTCGCGGCCACGGACGTCACCGACGCGCACCGCTGGCTCGAAGCCCGCTGCCGCCCGCTCTGGCCCACCCCGCCGACCCCGCCGACGGCGGCCGACGCGCTCCCCGACGACGCCGCGTTCCGACCGGGGCCGCAGGTCGACGACCCGCGGCACGGGACGCTGCTCGCCGGCCTGGTCGACTGGGCGGGCGGCCGGCCCGGCGTCGTCGGCCTGGTCACCGCCTACACCGGGGACGACCGGCTGGTTGTCGGCGTCGCGCTCGACGGCTCGGCCGACCCGGAGGAGATCCGCGCCTCGGCCCCGGCGCCGGTCGAGCCGTTCGCGCCGGCCCGCGGCCTCGACCCCGTGCACCTCCGGCTGACCCGGGCGTCCACCCGGATCTGGACCCGGCGCACCGAGCGCGCCCTGCCGGAGCCGGCCCGCCCGACCGGCGGCAGCCCGCAGCGGCCGGACCTGCCGGCCGTGCTAGACCAGGGCCCCCCACCGACCCGGGACACCGAGGACGCGCGTGGTGACGTGGTTGTCGACGGCTTCACGGTGATCGGCATCGACCGCGACACGGCGGTCGGGAAGGGCGATCCGCGGCCCGACGAGCAGGACGCGGTGCTGGTGGAGTACGCGGAGGCGAGGCCGGGCGCGATCGCGCTGCTGCGCGGCGTCACCGAGGACGGCCTGAAGGTCTATTGCCTCGCCGTCGAGGAGACCGTGGACCCCGAGGCCGCCCGCCGCGAGCTGGCCGGCGCCGCGACCGCCGCCGGCCTCCGCCGCGCCGCCCTGGAGGCGTTCGCCCCGGCCGGCGCGATCTCGGCCTTCCACCTCGACCTCGCGGTCGGCAGCACGCGCCTCTGGCCGGCGACCTCGTAACGGTCAGTCGGCGCATCCCGGTCAGCTGGCGGCGCGGCGGCGTACCGGTCAGGTGGCGGCGCGGCGGCGTACCGGTCAGGTGGCGGCGCGGCGGCGCAGCAGGGCACGTTCCTGCTCGTTGGTGGCCAGCTCCGCTGCCCTGGCGTACTCGGCCCTGGCCTCGTCCGCACGCCCCAGCGTGGTGAGCAGCTCGCCGCGGACGCTCGGCAGCAGGTGGTAGTCACGCAGTGCCCGGTGCTCGCGCAGCCCGTCGACGATCTCCAGCCCGGCCGCGGGCCCGTACGCCTGCGCCACCGCGACGGCCCGGTTCAGCTCCACCACCGGCGACCCGGTGACCACGGCCAGCTCGGTGTAGAGCGAGGCGATCCGGACCCAGTCGGTCTCCTCCACCGACGGCGCGACCGCGTGGCATGCCGCGATCGCCGCCTGCAGCCCGTACGGTCCGCTGCCGGACCGGCGCAGCGACTCGAGCCCGGCCGCGATCAGCTCCCGGTCCCACCGATCCCGGTCCTGGTCGCGCAGCAGCACCGCCTCGCCGGACGGACCGGTCCGGGCCGCCGACCGGGACGCCTGCAGCTGCATGAGCGCGAGCAGCCCGTGCACCTCCGGCTCGCGCGGCGCCAGCGACGCCAGCAGCCGGCCGAGCCGGAGCGCCTCGTCGCTGAGCGCCGGCCGCACCCAGTCGTCCCCGCTGGTCGCCGCGTACCCCTCGTTGAAGATCAGGTAGACGACCTCGAGCACCGAGGCCAGCCGCTCCGGCCGCTCCGGTCCGGACGGCACCTCGAACGGCACGCCGGCCTCGGCGATCGTCCGCTTGGCCCGGCTGATCCGCTGCGCGACCGTCGTCTCGGTGGACAGGTACGCCCGGGCGATCTCCCGGGTCGACAACCCGCCGACCAGCCGCAGCGTCAGCGCCACCCGCGACTCCTTGGTGAGCACGGGATGGCAGGACATGAACATCAGCCGCAGAACGTCGTCCTCGATGTGGTCGACGGCGGCGGCGAGATCCGCGCTGAGGTCCGGCACGACCGCCTCCGCGGCGAGATAGGGCGCCACCGACCGGAACCGCTCCGAGCGGCGGAAGTGGTCGACCGCCCGCCGCTTGGAGACCGCCATGAGCCAGGCACCCGGGTTGTCCGGCACGCCGGACTCCGGCCACTGCTCCAGGGCCGCGACCAGCGCGTCCTGGGCAAGGTCCTCGGCCAGCCCGAGGTCCTTGGTCATCCGGGTCAGCCCGGCGACCAGCCGGGCGGCCTCGGTCCTCCAGATCCTGCTGACAACCTCGGGTGCCGTCACCCGCCCGATCAGACCGGGCGGGGACGGCATCCGCAAGTGCCGGCCTGCTCAGCCCATGACCTGCCGCACCTCGGCCTCGCCCTCCCAGGTCGGCCAGTGGTCGGTGTGCACCTGGATGATCTTGCGGGCGGCCTCGACCGCCTGCTCGTAGGTGTCGACCTCGACCAGCGCGTAGCCGCCGACCAGCTCGCGGGACTCGGCGAACGGCCCGTCCAGCACGGTGGTCTTGCCGCCGGTGACCCGGATCTTCGTGGCCGCGTCCGCGGTCGGCAGCAGCCCGTTGGTGTCGATGATCGTGGCGGTCTTCTCGATCTCCTTGATCGTCTCGTCCATCGCCTGGAACAGCGACTCCGGCGGCTGGCCGACCTGCTCGCTCATCTTCAGCAGCATGAGAGCTCGCATCGTTCGTCTCCTCGCGTCGTGTGTGTCGTACGACAACGCGTCGCGCGGGTCAGCCGGTTCTCGACATCGCGCGAAATGATTCTTCCGTCCTGCCGGGGGGTGCTCAGGTGGCGGAGCCCCCCGAGGGTCCTGGATTCTTCCGTCCTGTCGGGGGGTGC
>Ga0207683_10001596_pt1 | contig 20375 bp, 19 predicted proteins | sample KBSM73metaG_FD_184333 | JGI IMG/M metagenome (GOLD analysis project Ga0207683, IMG submission 184333) | Miscanthus rhizosphere microbial communities from Kellogg Biological Station, Michigan, USA - KBS M7-3 metaG (SPAdes) (version 2) | ecosystem: Host-associated > Plants > Roots > Rhizosphere >... | reverse complement strand
TCGCCAACGCGCTCAGTCGTGCGAAGAGGCGAAATATCACTGTAATCGCGATCACCCAGCGTCCGGCATTGCTGCAGAGTGCGGACAAAATCATGGTCATCAAGGAAGGCACCGCTCAGGCGATCGGCAAGCGCGATGACATCATTCCACTGCTGGCTGCTAATGGCGCCGCGAAAGGCGCGCCAGCGGCGCCCGGTTCAGGGACGTTCCAATGAGATTTCTTCCCGTCAAAGCGACACCCGCGGCAGTACCGGCGAGCGTGACACCGCGAGCCTGGCATGAGGACATCCCCCACAAGACGACCATTCATAAGATTGGCGGCTATTTTACCGTAGCGCTCACAGTGCTGGGATTTGGGCTTTGGGCAAATACGGCGCTGATTTCGGGAGCGATTGTCGCGACGGGTCTCTTTGTAACCACGGGCCAGAACAAAACAGTCCAGCATCTCGAAGGCGGCGTGATCAAGGATATTCTCGTTCGCGAAGGCGACATCGTCGAACCCGGGCAGATCCTCGTCCGGCTCGACGATACGACACCGCGCGCGGAGCTGCGCCGGCTGGCGCTTCGCAACGCTCTCAACACGGCCAAAGTGGCGCGCTACACGGCAGAGATTCAGGGCGACGCCGAGATCGACGTCCCTACCGACATTGTACCGAAATCCGCCGGCATCGACATCCGAGACCTCGACGAGATCATCGACACGCAGAAGCTCGCCTTCGAGGCACGCCGGAAAAACGTTCAGACGCAGATTGCAGCATTGAACGATTCCATCACCGCCTTGCAGAAGCGGGTGGACGCAGGAGGCCTGCAGGAGGTTTCCACGCAGCAGCAAGTCGATCTGATCCGTGAAGAATATGCGAGCAAGAGCACGCTTCTTCCCGGGGGGCTGATCAAAAAATCCGAGCTGCTTGCATTGCAGCGAACCGAAGCCAGTCTGATGGGAGAGATGGGCCGGCTGGGAGGCGACATCGGCGACGCAAAGGCGCGGATCGCTCGGACAAAAGAGGAAATTGCTGGTGTGCGCGCCACGGCCATCAAAGATGCGGTCGAGCAACTGCACCAGGTCGCTGCCGATCTTGTCGACGTGCGCGAACGCATGCACGCAGCCGAAGGCGTTCTCGGACGGATTGAAATCAAGGCTCCTGTGCGTGGAGCGGTCGTCAAACTCCGTTACCACACGGCCGGCGGCGTCATCGAGCCGGGCAAGCCGGTCATGGAAATTGTGCCCCTCAGGGATGATCTCGTTGTCGAAGCCCGCGTGCGGTCACGCGACATCGATCACGTCGAGATCGGCCAGCGAGCCGAAATCCGTCTGACCGCGCTCGACCAGCGCACCACGCCGATGGCACACGGTCACGTTATCTATGTGTCGGCGGACGCTGTTCAGGACGATGCCAAGCCGGGTCAGTCGCCGGACTCCTACATTACGCGGGTGCGCATCGATCAGATCGGCGCCAACCCGGAAACTAATTTCAAGCCCAAACCGGGAATGCCGGCGGAAGTCTATATTCAGACCGGCGCGCGGACGTTCTTCCAGTATCTGATGAAGCCGGTTACCGACAGCATGAACCGCGCATTCCGCGAGCACTAGATCCGGATCATTTCATGCGCGTTCAGATAATCGGTCACGTACGTATCGAAATGCCTCGCCCAAATCGCGGCTCTCGCCTGCTGTTCGGGATCCTCAGGCCGGCCAGGATATAGATCCGCGCCGGCTTCCGATTGCAGCGCCTGGAAGAAGGCCAGTGCATTGCGGCACCCCAACTCGAAACGCTCGTCATGCGCAGCGCTCAGTGAGCAGATTTCTTCACCGATGAGTTCTCTGTTCAGCCCTGTTATTGCTGCCCAGGATTTGCTCTGCACATCGGCCAAATCGTCATTGCCCAGTGACCGCGTATGCCAGGACGCTGTAAGCGTGATCAGCATGCCGAGAAAGCCGACGAAGTAAGGCTCAAACCACAGCGAATCCGGAATCTCGCGCGCGGCACGGCTTCGCTCGACGAAGGGCAGGATGGTTGCGACTGCCGATCGACGCGCCTGCCGTGACTTCAGGACTCTGAACATGGCCATATCCTAGCAGGAACTGCCCTGCTCGCATTCGATCCCCGCTCCCGCTATGATCGTTGTTCCGAAGCGGGAAAGTCCATGTCGTCTCTGCCTCCAAAGCCGGATTTTGCGGCAATCGAGGCCGCCGCCCCCAAGGGTGGCGGGCGGCGCATGGTAACTTTGACCCTGATCGGGAACCTCGTCCACTGCTGGTCGAACAACGAAAGCCTGTTCATCTACATATTGATGCTTCTGATGGAGACCGACGAGGCCACGGCGGCGATCGTGTTTGCCACCCTCAATACAACGCGTGCGCGTATCGACCTGATCGAGCGTCTTGCCAAGATCAAGGTGGGCGACAAGCAGATGGAAAAGAAGCTCGACGACATCGTCGAGCGATTCAACGACAGCACGCGCATGCGTAACGAATTCAACCACTGCATGTATGTGCTCGACGAGCGGGGCGAGATCACCCACACAAACCATATGCGGGTGCAGGAGGTGAAGGGCCGCCTTCAGCTCGGCATCGTGCGTCCCATGGATGACGCCCGGATCCGTGAACTGCAGAACGCGATCCGCAACATGACCCAGTTGAACAGGGATATCTGGGATTTCATGGGCGTGCTGCAGAAATACCTCGCCGGCCGCCCGCGTTCCCCACGCGCGGCCGTTCCGGTGCCGAAGTCCTGATGCATCCCTAGTTCGAGCGGCGCGCGAGCGACAGCCACACGCCACCGCCGATCAAAACGACGCCCGATAGCCTGCCGAGCCATCGTGCGGGTGCCTGCTTGAGAAACAGGGCACGGCCGGCGCCTGCGGCGATGGCCCAGCCTGCGTCGGTGACGGCCGCCATCGCGACTGAAACAGCGCACATCACCGCCAACTGGTGGCCGGCGGGCAACTGCGGATCGACGAATTGCGGCAGGAAAGCCGTAAAGAACGCGATGGTCTTTGGATTGGTCATCGCCACCAGGAAGCCTCGAGAAACGTAGACGCGATGACGAGGCGGCGCGACCTCCCCCTGTTCGCCGGCATGCCGCCATGCCTGGATACCGAGCCAGACCAGATAGGCCGCACCCGTCCAACGAAGGATTTCAAAAACTTCCGCCGAAGTTCGCAGAATCCAGTTCAGGCCGAATGCAATGCAGGTAATCAGCACCGCATTGCCGAGCGTGGAGCCCAGTACCGTCATCAAGGCGGCGCGGATGCCGCGTGTGGCCCCGGTCGTGATGACGAGCGTGACGATCGGGCCCGGGACAATGACCAAAATGAATGTGATGAGCAGGAACGCAGAGAAGAGCTGGTAGTTCATGGATTGCCCGAATTGTCATTCCGGGGCACGAGCGTAGCGAGTGAACCCGGAATCCAGACCAAACTCAGTGCACGTATGTGGATTCCGGGTCCGCGCTTTCAGCGCGTCCCGGAATGACGAAAGACCACACTATTCGCCGTCGCCGTTGTCGCCCTCTTCCTCGCTCAGGCGTTCAAGCGACACGACCTTCTCATCTTCGGCGGTGTTGAGCACGATCACGCCCTGCGTCGAACGTCCGGCGATGCGGATGCCTGCGACCGGCGTGCGGATGAGCTTGCCGCCATCGGTGACCAACATCACCTGATCAGCCTCTTCCACCGGGAACGATCCAACGATCTTGCCGGTCTTTTTGGTCAGCGACATTGCGACGATACCTTTGCCGCCGCGGCCGGTCGTTCGGTACTCGTAGGATGAGGAGCGCTTGCCAAAGCCGCGCTCGGACACTGTCAGCACGAATTGCTCGGCCGCCGAAAGTTCGACATAGCGCTTCTCGCCGAGTTCGATCGCGCCGACCGCCTCTTCAGCTTCGGTGGCTGCCTCCTCCTCGGCCGCACCACCTCTCCGGATTGCGCTGGCGCGCTTGTGATAGGCCGCACGTTCTTCAGCGGTCACTTCGATGTGGCGCAGGATCGACAGCGAGATCACGTGATCCTTCTCGGCGAGCGTGATGCCGCGTACCCCGCGTGAGGTGCGACCCTGGAACACGCGCACCTCGGGAACTGCGAAGCGGATGCACTGGCCGCCATTGGCGGTCAGGAGCACGTCGTCTTTCTCGGTGCAGATTTGCACGTCGACGATCGACTCGCCGTTTTCCAGCTTCATGGCGATGATGCCGGACGGCCGCACATCGGCGAAATCGGACAGCTTGTTGCGGCGAACCGTACCGCTGGTAGTGGCGAACATCGCGTCAAGCTGCGCCCACGACGCTTCGTCCTCCGGCAGCGGCATGATCGTGGTGATGGTCTCGCCCTGCTGCAGCGGCAGAATATTGATCAGCGCCTTGCCGCGCGCCTGCGGCGCGGAAATCGGCAACCGCCAGACCTTCTCCTTGTAGACCTTGCCGCGCGAGGAGAAATACAGGATCGGCGCGTGCGTCGAGGCGACGAACAGGCGCGAAACGAAATCTTCCTCGCGCACCTGCATGCCGCCGCGGCCTTTGCCGCCGCGCCGCTGCGCGCGATAGGTCGAGAGCGGTACGCGCTTGATGTAGCCCTGATGCGAGACGGTAACGACCATCTCCTCACGGGTGATCAGGTCTTCCTCTTCGACGTTACCGGCCGCTTCCGCGATCACCGTGCGACGGGGCGTCGCGAATTCCTTCTTAACGTCCGCCAGCTCTTTCTTGATGATTGACTGGATGCGCGAGCGCGAGCGCAGGATATCGAGATAGTCGGCGATTTCGGTGGCGAGCTTGTCGAGCTCTGCCTTGATCTCGTCGCGGCCAAGCGCGGTCAGGCGCTGCAGGCGCAGGTCGAGAATGGCTTTGGCCTGTTCGGCGGAAAGCTTCGTCGTGCCCTTCGGGGTGACCTTGTGGCGCGGATCGTCGATCAGCGTCACCATCGAGGCGACGTCCTTGGCCGCCCAGTCGCGTTTCATCAGGGCTTCGCGCGCTTCCTCGGGATTTTTTGCGGCTCGAATGAGCCTGATGACCTCGTCGATATTGGCAACAGCAATGGCAAGACCGACCAGGACGTGGGCGCGGTCGCGCGCCTTACCGAGGAGATATTTGGTGCGTCGGGACACAACCTCTTCGCGGAAGGCGATGAAGGCGCTCAGCAGGTCCTTCAGCGTCATCACCAGCGGACGGCCGCCGTCGAGCGCCACTATGTTGGCGCTGAATGACGATTGCAGTGGCGTGAAACGATAGAGTTGGTTGAGGACAACGTCCGGCACCGCTTCGCGCTTGAGCTCGACCACGACGCGGTAGCCATCGCGGTCGCTTTCGTCGCGCAAATCGGCCACGCCATCGATTTTCTTCTCGCGTACCAGTTCGGCGATGCGTTCGACCATCGACGCCTTGTTCACCTGGTACGGAATTTCCGTAATGATAAAGGCTTCGCGTTCTTTGCGGACGGTCTCTGTTTCGACCTTGCCGCGCATGACGATTGAACCGCGGCCATCTTTGTAGGCCGAGCGGATGCCATCGCGGCCGAGAATAATGCCTCCGGTCGGGAAATCCGGACCCGGCACGATCTTGATCAGATCATCGATCGTCAGCGCCGGGTCGTCGATCAGTGCGGTCGCCGCATCGATGACCTCGCCGAGATTGTGCGGCGGGATATTGGTGGCCATGCCGACGGCGATGCCGCCAGCGCCATTGACGAGCAAATTCGGAAAACGTGCTGGCAGGACGACCGGTTCTTTTTCGGAGCCGTCATAGTTTTCCTGGAAATCGACAGTGTCCTTGTCGATGTCGTCGAGCAACGACATCGCCGGCCGTGCCAATCGGCATTCGGTGTAGCGCATGGCCGCCGGAGGATCCCCGTCGACCGAGCCAAAATTGCCCTGCCCGTCGATCAGCATCAGGCGCATGGAAAAATCTTGCGCCATGCGCACCAGTGCGTCGTAGATCGCCTGATCGCCGTGCGGGTGGTATTTGCCCATCACGTCGCCGACCACGCGCGCTGACTTGACGTATTTCTTGTCGGGCGTATGGCCCTGTTCGTTCATCGAATAGAGAATGCGCCGATGCACCGGCTTCAAGCCGTCGCGCGCATCGGGAAGCGCGCGCGACACGATTACGCTCATCGCGTAATCGAGATAACTGCGCTTCATCTCCTCGGTGATGGAAATCGGGCGCACATCTGAAGGCGGTGCGTCCCCCGATTTCGGAGGTTCGGTATCGGCCAAGACAACGTCCTGCGTGGAATTTTTAGTTGCGGTTTTCTAACTGATTCAGGTGTCCTTTGCCAATCGAAATGCCATCCTATACAGCCTAATTTTATGAGTTATTTCAGAATGTTGTATGCGAGAACGAGGTTCCATCGCGGTGCCTTTTTGCCGCGCCAGAATCGCCGCAAACGAGTACCTTGAGCGACACGCATGCCGCTCGAATTTCTCATCTCCGCTCTGGTCACTTTGCTTGTCGTGGTCGACCCGATCGGCCTTGTTCCCTCTTATCTTGCGATCACGCACGGCTTGCCGCAGCGCGCGCGGCGCAGCGTCGCGCTGCACGCGACTCTGATCGCGGCGGCGATCCTCGTTGGCAGTGCGCTGGTCGGCGACTGGTTGTTGCGCACGCTGTCAATCGGTTTGCCCGCGTTCCGCATCGCCGGCGGGTTGCTGCTGTTCTCGATCGCATCGGAAATGGTGTTCGGGGTGCGAACCGGACGTCAATCGCAGCAAGCCGAACAGGCCGTCGAAGAACACGTGCGCAACATCGCCGCCTTCCCGCTTGCCATTCCCTTGATGGCCGGACCTGGCGCGATCACTGCGACCATTCTTCTGGCAAGCCGCAGCGAAGGCGACAGCATGCGCCTTGCGATCCTGTTCGCGGTCATCGTTATCGTTCTGGCGCTTTGCCTCGTCGTCTTTGTGCTCGCGGCGCAAATCGCCAAGCGGCTCGGCGTCACCGCGAACATTGTCGCTTCACGTCTGCTCGGTGTTCTGCTTGCGGCGCTCGCGGTGCAATACGTCGTCGACGGCGTACGCGCCGCATTGACGGGCTAATGATCGCTCGAGAATAAAAACCGTGTAAAGCGGCCATTTACAACTCGGTAAGCGCGAATCGATAGACAGATTGCGGGGCGACTCTCAATCGCGGGATGCACTTCCCGTTCGGGAGCGAGGGTCATGACTATCTCTGCTATTTCATCGTTCAGTGCGTCCCAGGCTTCGAACTACCAGAACTATCGACAGGCTTTCAGCCAGCTCGCCAACGCGTTGCAGTCGGGCGATCTCGACGCCGCGAAGAGTGCCTACGACACGCTCAAGTCATCGCCTGCTGCGCAAGGCAGCGGTCCTTTTGCGCAGGCGCTGCAGCAAATCGGCAACGCTCTGGATTCGAATGATCTCGATGGCGCGCAAAAGGCCCTCGCCACGTTGCAGCAGCAACAGCGGGCGCACGGCCATCATCACCACCACGGCGGCGTATCCAGCCAGAACAGCACGGATTCGAGTGGCCCCAGCGGCGTTACCGAGACCGTCAATATCGATGTTCAGGTGACGGCGACCTTTGATTCCACCAACAAGGTCGACATAACGACGTGATCACGAAACGATCGGCCGTTCGCGGCCAATCACCGCCGGTGACGGAATAGATCGTCAGAACGGAATCTCGTCGTCCATATCGTCGTTCTTGCCGCCGGCGCCGGCCATTGCAGGCTTGCGCTCGCGCGACGCCGTCGGGCCGGCCGAGCCAAAATCGCTGTTGTCGGCCCCGGAGCCACCACCGCCCGCGCGGTCAAGCATGGTGAGTGCCGAATTGTAGCCTTGCAGCACGACCTCGGTCGAGTAGCGTTCCTGCCCGTCCTTGTCCTGCCATTTGCGTGTCTGCAGAGCACCTTCCAGGTAAACCTTCGAGCCCTTTTTCAGGTATTGCTCGGCGATCTTGGCGAGCCCCTCGCTGAAGATGACCACGCGGTGCCATTCGGTCTTTTCGCGCCGCTCGCCGCTGTTCTTGTCGCGCCAGCTCTCGGATGTGGCCACCCTCAGATTGACGATTGGACGCCCGTCCTGGGTACGGCGGACCTCCGGATCAGCGCCCAGATTGCCGACGAGAATGACCTTGTTGACGCTGCCTGCCATGATGCTCTCCGCGTGGCGATCAGCGCGTGCCGCTTCAACCGAAGCCGCTGGGCGCTCGCCGTTTGAGGACCGCGTGCCGCACGCGTCCCGATGAAAAACAAACCCACCCTAAACCTCGCGAATTGGCGTCACAAAGGGGGCGGCAAGCACGTTGCCCCTAATCCACAGGGGTTTGAGCCGTGCCGGTGAGCTGCCCCGAAACGTCGCCTTGTGGTTCCGTTCCCGATATGTTCTAATCCTTTCCGCACAGGTTTTCAACTGCGATTCCGGGCCTGGGCTGGCAAAGGGTAATTGTTCTTACTACGTTCTGACCAGCAAACCCGAACGGTCCCGCATCTTTTTGCCGGGCCGGTGGGGTGAGTTTGCCCGACACGTCCCGTTCCTCAGTGCTGCGGATACTATGGCCGAACGCTCAAGCAACGCCCTCCGCGACGCCCGCCAGATAACGATCCGCGGCGCGCGCGAACACAACCTCAAGAACGTCGACGTTGCGATCCCGCGCGATCGGCTGGTCGTATTCACCGGCCTCTCCGGTTCGGGCAAATCCTCGCTCGCCTTTGACACCATCTATGCCGAGGGCCAGCGCCGCTATGTGGAGTCGCTCTCCGCCTACGCGCGGCAATTCCTTGAGATGATGCAGAAGCCGGACGTCGATCAGATCGACGGATTGTCGCCGGCAATCTCCATCGAGCAGAAGACCACCTCAAAAAACCCGCGTTCGACGGTCGGCACGGTCACCGAGATCTACGATTACATGCGCCTGCTATGGGCGCGTGTCGGGGTACCCTACTCGCCCGCGACCGGTCTGCCGATCGAAAGCCAGACCGTGTCGCAGATGGTCGATCGCGTACTGGCGCTGCCCGAAGGCACGCGCATCTACGTGCTGGCGCCGGTCGTGCGCGGCCGCAAGGGCGAATACAAGAAGGAGCTCGCCGAATTCCTGCGCAAGGGCTATCAGCGCGTGAAAGTCGACGGCGCATTTTACGAGATCGGCGAGGTCAAACCGCTCGACAAGAAGTTCACCCACGATATCGACGTGGTAGTCGACCGCCTGGTCGTACGCGGTGATATCGGCACGCGGCTCGCGGATTCACTCGAGCAATGTCTGAAGCTCGCGGACGGGCTGGCGGTGGTCGAATTGGCCGACACCAAAGCAACCGGCGCAACTGCCAACCGCGGCCGCAACGCCAACGCGGAGCGCCTGATCTTCTCGGAAAAATTCGCCTGTCCGGAATCCGGCTTCACCATTTCGGAGATCGAGCCGCGCCTGTTCTCGTTCAACAATCCGTTCGGTGCCTGTCCGGAATGCGGCGGCCTGGGTGTCGAGCAGCATATCGATGCCGATCTGGTGATCCCCGACCGCGATGCGACTTTGCGCAAGGGCGCGATTGCGCCCTGGGCGAAATCGTCATCGCCTTATTACATCCAGACGCTCGATGCGCTCGCCAAGCACTTCAAGTTCGCGCTCGACACCAAATGGAAGGATCTGCCGAAGAAAACGCAGGACGCCATCCTCTACGGTTCCGGCGAAGACGATATCAAATTCGTCTACGACGATGGCCTGCGCGGCTACACGACGAAAAAGCCCTTCGAGGGCGTGATCACCAATCTTGAGAGGCGTTTCAAGGAAACCGAGAGCGAGTGGGCACGTGAGGACCTGCAGAAATATTTCACCGACGTACCCTGCAAGGCCTGCCATGGCGCGCGACTCAAGCCCGAGGCGCTCTGCGTCAAGATCGCCGGGCAGAACATCGCGCAGGTCGCCGATCTCAGCGTGAAACGCGCCGGCGAATGGTTCACCGCCCTGCCCGCGCAGCTCAATGCCAAGCAAAATGAAATCGGCGTCCGCGTGCTCAAGGAGATCCGCGAACGATTGAAGTTCCTGGTTGATGTCGGGCTCGATTATCTCACGCTGTCGCGCGCGTCCGGCACGCTGTCCGGTGGCGAGAGCCAGCGCATCCGGCTTGCCTCACAGATCGGCTCCGGCCTCACCGGCGTGCTCTATGTGCTCGACGAGCCATCAATCGGCCTGCATCAGCGCGATAACGCGCGGCTTCTCGAAACGCTCAAGCGCCTGCGCGATCTCGGCAATACCGTCATAGTCGTCGAGCACGACGAGGACGCGATCCGCACCGCCGACCACGTGCTCGATATCGGCCCCGGCGCCGGCATCCACGGTGGCGAAATTGTCGCCGAAGGTGAGGTGCAGGACCTGATCGACGCGCCGAAATCATGGACTGGAAAATACCTTTCGGGTGAACTTTCCGTGCCGATCCCCGAGCGGCGGCCACGCAATCCGCGCCGCGCGATCGAGGTCGTCAACGCGCGCGGCAACAACCTCAAGAACATCACCGCCGAGATTCCGCTCGGCCTCTTCTCGTGCGTCACCGGCGTTTCCGGCGGCGGCAAGTCGACGCTGCTGGTCGATACGCTCTATGCGGCCGTTGCGCGCAAGCTCAACGGCGCCTCGCTCGCGCCCGCCCCTCACGATCGCATCGAAGGGCTTGAGCACATCGACAAGATCATCGACATCGACCAGTCGCCGATCGGCCGCACGCCGCGTTCGAACCCGGCAACCTATACCGGCGCCTTCACGCCGATCCGCGAATGGTTCGCAGGCCTGCCCGAGAGCAAGGCGCGCGGCTACGAACCCGGCCGTTTCTCGTTCAACGTCAAGGGTGGCCGCTGCGAGGCCTGCCAGGGCGACGGCGTGATCAAGATCGAGATGCACTTCCTGCCGGATGTCTACGTCACCTGCGATGTCTGCAAGGGCAAGCGCTACAACCGCGAGACGCTGGAAGTTCTCTTCAAGGGCAAGTCGATCGCCGACGTTCTTGATATGACGGTTGAAGAGGCGCTTGAGTTCTTCAAGGCGGTGCCGCGCGTGCGCGACGTGCTGGCGCTGCTGCACCGCGTCGGTCTCGACTACATCCATGTCGGCCAGCAGGCGACGACGCTCTCCGGCGGCGAGGCGCAGCGCGTGAAGCTCGCCAAGGAGCTATCGAAGCGTGCGACCGGCCGCACTCTTTATATCCTGGATGAGCCGACCACAGGCCTGCACTTCCACGACGTTGCGAAACTGCTTGAGGTCCTTCACGAACTGGTTGAAGGCGGCAATACCGTCGTGGTGATCGAGCACAATCTCGAAGTCATCAAGACCGCCGACTGGGTGATCGATCTCGGCCCCGAAGGCGGCGACGGAGGCGGCGAAATCGTCGCCGCGGGCACGCCGGAGGATATTGTGAAGGCGAAGCGGAGCTATACCGGGCAGTTCCTGACGCCCGTGCTCGGCCGCGCCACGCCGAAACGCAAGAAACGGATCGAGGCGGCGGAGTAGTCTTACCGCCCCTGCACCGAGCCCAGACATTTCGCGAGATAGACGTACGACTCGCCCGCGGTCTTGAGGCACATGTCTTTGTTGGTGACCGAAATGCGGTCCCACGCCTTGTCGACGATGGCCCTGGTCGACTGCTCGCTCAACAGGCAAACCGCCTTGGCCATGTCGCCCATGCCGCCGCTGGCGTGACTGCCGGCAAAGTCGGCGCAGAAATGCTCGGTGTCGAATTCCGGCGCGGCAGCCTGTGCGCCGCCGCACGCCATCAACGCGAGTGCCAGAACAAAGATGCGAGCCATGGCGGGTTCATACAACACCGGCAGTTTCAGTCCGGTGCCGAAATTGGCTCAAATTGTCCGGATACCACCGTCAGCTGCGGTCGGATCCACGTTGGCGTATTCGCGCGTCTACTTCGCCACGCAGTAAGGCTGCTCGGCTCCGGGGTGGCAGAGGCCCCGTCGGCAGGCGCTGACGCATTGATCTTTCGAATGACCGCGTTGCGCGCACCCGCTGAGGCAGGTGTCGCGGTTCGTCGTCATCGCGAGCGCAGACGCAGCCTGCTGGTCGCCCCGGGCGGCGGCAGCCTGGGCGCTCGACATGCTCATGGGCCCCTTCGCTGCCAAGGCGGAAGCTGGCAGCAACGCAGTAATTACAATGCAAATGACAAAACGCATGGAGCAACTCCGTTTTCGGTTCTCACATCAACGCACAAGGGGCTGTTTCGGATGCAATACTCGAGCAATCGACAGTAGCGCGGTAGTGCCGCAGGCCTGGCTACGGGCGCACCCACCGCTTCACAAATTCGCCCATCTGCTCGAGTGCCTGCCGGCCCTCGGTCAGTTTCGCGTTCCACATCGCCCAGGCATGGATCATGTGCGGCCAGACCTGCAGCGTGACGCTCACATCGGCGAGTCCCAAAGCGCGCGCAAAGCGGACGGAGTCGTCGAGCAGCGTTTCCGATGAACCGACCTGAATGAGCGTCGGCGGAAAGCCGCGCACGTCGGAGAATAATGGCGAGATTAGCGGATCCTTGCGATTGAGCGGTGCGGGCGCATAGGCGTCAGCCAGCTCCTCGAGATAGGCCTTGTGAATTAGTGGATCGATTGTGGCCTTTTCCTCAAGCGAAGCGCCCGTCATCGTCAGGTCGGTCCAGGGGGAAGCAAGCCAGGCGCAACCGGGCACCTCCTCGCCTGACGCACGCAACCGGTTGATCAGCGTGATCGTGAGATTGCCGCCTGCACTGTCGCCGCCTACCGCGATATTGCGCGCTGCGATCCCCTGCGTGCGCAGGAAACGCCACGCCTTCATCGCATCCTCGTGCGCGGCGGGATAAGGGTGTTCGGGCGCGAGGCGGTAATTGACCGCAAGCGTACGCATGCGCGCTGCCCGGCCTGCCTCGGTTACCATCCGGCGATGGCTGACGAGCGAACCAGAGCAATAACCACCGCCGTGAAAGAACAGCAGCACGTGCGAAGGATCACTGCCGGGGACAATCGACCATTCGGCCGGCACGCCGTTGAATTCGACTTCCTCGAGCCGCACGTCATCCGCGATTGGCCACGTCGAGCCGATCTCATCGATGCGCGCGCGCCGCTCGCTCCAGCCGACCGGGCGCGGCTGTGAGGTCAGCAACGCACGAACGGCATTGATTTCCTGCTGGCTCACGAATTCACCTGCGGCACTCTGCAGCGCCAGCATAGCAAGGCGAAGAGACCCCTGTCCGCAAGTGTGAAACCGGTGGTATCGTCGACGTCGATCTTGGAGAAGACACCGATGGCGCTGGCTACGACCGACACACTGCACGACATCGCACAGGAAGCTTCCGTGGTCTTCGAGGGCCGATGTTCGCTGCCATTGTTCTCGGCACGCTATCCGGCTTTCGACCTTGACGAGGCCTACGGAGCCAGCGCGCTCGCGCACAAGATGCGTCTCGGCAAAGGATACAGGTCCGTCGGCCGCAAGGCCGGTTTCACAAACAGTCGCATCTGGGATGAATACGGCGTGCGCGCGCCGAACTGGGGCTATGTCTACGACCGCACGCTGCACGATCTCGCCACGCCGTTAGCGCTTGCGCCCTATGCCGAGCCGAAGATCGAGCCGGAAATCGTCGTCGGGCTTTCCGCCGCGCCGTCGCCGGACATGGATGATGCCGCATTACTGGGCTGCATCGGCTGGCTCGCCCACGGTTTCGAGATCGTGCAGTCCGTCTTCCCGAACTGGAAATTCACCGCGCCCGACAGCGTCGCCGTGAACGCGATGCACGCTGCGTTGTTGATCGGACCACGTCACGACGTCGGCTCGCGCGCGGCGGAGTGGCTGCGCACCTTGCCTGGTTTCGACGTCGAACTTTACTGCGACGACGTGTTGATGGATCGCGGCCGGGGCTCGAACGTGCTCGAAGGGCCGCTGTCGGTCATCCGTCACGTGACCCAGCTGCTTGAGAAGGATTCCGACAATCCGCCGCTCGCGGCCGGCGAACTGGTCGCCACCGGCACACTGACCCGTGCGTTGCCGGTGAAGGCGGGCGAGACCTGGACCACGAAACTCAACGGTATTGCGCTCGAGGGCATCGGTCTGCGGTTTTGTTGAAACCGGCGGAACCTGAGCGCAGGAACGAATCTGTTTTCGACGGGTTCTCCACAAAATGGAGATCGACCGTGAAAACATTCGTTACGGCAATTGCCATTCTCGCCAGCGCGACAACCCTCTCATTTGCGCAAAGTCTTCCCAATTACGGGGCCAATGCACCCGCCCAGGGCGACAGCTACGGCAAGCCCTATAGCGGCGCGCGGCCGCTGCATACCAATGCCTATCGCCGGGCCTATGCGTATCAACGACGCGCGCACATTCGCCCGCATCATCACTGGCCGCATTGGTACGACTGAGGTTTTCGCTTTCGCAACTGCGAACACACATTAAAATGACGCCAGGCTGGAACTTTCGCTTACCGGGCCAATTGTCGGAGGCGAGAGAATTCCCTCGATGTGTCGGTCGTACGAGGCAGCGAAAGGGTTGGCACTATGCACATCACTGGCGAAGGTCTTCTGGTCATTCTGATTGTCGGTGTCATTGCCGGTTGGCTCGCCGGCAAAATTGTCGAGGGCAGCGGCTTCGGCCTGATTGGCGACATGGCCGTCGGCATCGTCGGCGCCCTGATCGGCAGCTGGTTGATGCCTCGCCTGGGGATTCACCTGGCGAGCGGCATGCTGTCGGCCATCATCGTGGCAACCATCGGCGCCGTGTTGCTGCTGGTGATCGTCAAGCTCGTTACGGGCGGCTTTCCCAGGCGTCGGTCATGGCGCTTTTAAAGAATTGGCGCCTTTAAAGAATTGGCGTGTTTGAAGAACTGGCGCTTTTGAAGAGCCGGCGCTTCTGACGAGAAAAGTAATCCACAGGCCTGCGACAGATCGCCGAACCTGTGACCCGTATCACAGTCGGCCGTCAGTTGCCGTCCTAACGTTTGTGAATGAGATGCGTCATTTTCGGAGCGCCCCGCGTGCTCTGAAAAAAAAGGGGCCGCTCGTTTTGCGACGGCGGCCCCGAAGAAGGCCACCGGCGGGGTGACGCCGGTGGCCGACAATTACCAAAAAAGCATAGCCGGGCTATTTTTGTGACCAAATTGCAGCAATCCCCAGTTTTGCCGGGAGCTGCAAAATTCGATCGGTCGCTGTGACATCACGCACGCGAAAAAGGTAGCCAGCCACCACGCGCGCTACAGCGGAAGTGTCATCGTACCAATGATACGTCGATGCTCGGCAGACTATTTCCGCCCGAGAAACCAGCTCGCCACAAGCAGGACAACCCCTAGACCGCCGGCCAGCATGCCGTGCTTGGCGCGGATACGCATCAAGCCTGTCTCATGTCCGGGAAAAAATGTCGGCAGCGAGTCCGCCGGCACGAGGAAATACATTGCAGCAACGATCAATAGAACGACGCCGAGAATGGTGACAATGGCTTTCATGCTGGAGCCTCCGCTATCCGCCGAGCATAGCAAGACGGCAGCAACATTGTCCTCACTAGTTTGGCTGTTCGAATTTGAACGGCTCTGACGTGATGCGCCGCGTTTTTTCGCATGATGGATTGCCATGACTGCCGCAATATGAACCATGGAGTACGAAGCGGATTTCGCTGGGTCCTCGTCCCGACAGAATTTCGTACCCCCGGACCCGGTCGTCGAATATTTTGCGCAGTGCGCCGCCGCGTTGTGCAACGAGGATCAGAAGATCGCAGCCGCCTGTCCCGCAGAAGAAGGACGCACGTCCGCCGCACTCGGTTTCGTGAAAATCGACAATGTAATCATCGCGTCCGTCGCCATTTAGATCGAGTTTGCGAATGGCGTTTACGGTGAGTGTCACTCTCGTGCCACCGGCGCGACGGCAGGATTCGTCGGCCGCAACCAGCGCCCGGCGAACTTCCGTGGGATAATTGACGAAATCCTGCTGGCCCGATGCGGAGCCCGTTGTGGACCCTGCGATCAGGAGAGCAGGCAAAAGTCCACGCAGGTTGCGTCGTGTCATGACGCGCGCCCCGGGAATCCTCAGCTGCAGGTATTTTACCGGAAAGCCGAGCAACCCGTCGGACACAATTTATTGATGTCGCGGCCGCGACTCCGCACCGAAAATAGATGCAGCCGTTCGCGAACGCAGCGCGCAAACGAAACCGCCGGGTTACGCCGCGTGCTTGTGCTTCCGCAGCCGGAGCGACAGTGCGACCAGCAGGCAGCCTTCGAGGATCGCGAACCAGCCGATCATCCACACCACCGCGAGTGCGCCCAGCCCGGGCCGCGCCAGCAGGAGAATGCCAAAGGCCACCGAGAGCAGACCGCTCAGGACCAAGAGCCACTCGCCTTCCATTTCCTTGCGCAGCTGGATTGCGCCCCAGATCTGCATGACGCCGATGACGATCGCCCAGATGGCGATGAAGAACAGCAACACCAACGCAGTGACGCCGGGCCAGGCGAAAGCCAGTACGCCGGCGACAACGCCGGCAAGGCCGACGATCACGAGCCAGAAGCGCGCGCCCATATGGCCGCGTGGGCCAGCGACAGCGCCCCACAACGCAAAAAGGCCGTCGGCGACAGCGTAGGCTCCCCACAGGAGCGTGAGTGTCAGCAAGGTGATCACCGGCCAGACGAAAGCCAGGATGCCAAAGGCTATCGCTGCGATCCCGCGCAGCAACACCAGCCACCAGTTGTCTGCCATCGTGCGCAACAGTGCGAGGCCGGCCAAAGGCGGTCTTGAGTCAATATGTGTGCTTGTCATCGGACTTCTCCCTCAGCTTGAACCAATCTGCTTTGGGCTTCGCTTGTGTTCCGGAGCCGGACTGCGTTCGGTCGGCTCCTTCGCCCCGTTTTAAAAACTAATCAAAATCGTACGCTCACCGGCAACGACGCGATAGTTCATCCGGAAAAATTGAAGCGGTCGGTCGGTGTTGCGGTACCGCTCATGGAAGCCGGTACCTCGGCATCGATCTTTCTCACGGCCGCTCCAATCTCCGGGCGCAGTTCGTATACGAGCGCGCGCGACGCGTCGATTGGACCGAGGTCCATTATGCCTTCGGATGAGGACGCTGATCACACCGTCGAAGCGCGCGGACGAAACGACAGCCACAACAGGAGCGCGGCCGTCACGAAGATCGCCGGGAAGATGACTTCGTTGATCGACGTCCAGCCGAATTTTTCGAGCAACTGGCCGGACGAGAACGAGCTCAGCGCCATGGTTCCGAAAATCAGGAAATCGTTGAACGCCTGCACCTTGTTGCGTTCGTGCGGCCGGTGACATTGCGTCACCATCGTGGTTGCGCCGATGAACGACAAATTCCAGCCCAGGCCCAGAAGCACGAGCGCCGTCCAGAAATGCGCGACCGAGATGCCGGAAATTCCAACCACGGCCGTCGCGGCGATCAGTGCAAGGCCGATTCCGGTGATGCGCTCGACGCCGAAACGCGCAATCAGCGAGCCCGTGACGAAACTCGGTGCATACATCGCCATCACATGCCATTGAATGCCGAGGGCGGCATCGGTGATCGAGTGACCGCAACCGACCATTGCCAGCGGCGCCGAAGTCATCACCATGTTCATCGTGGCGTAGCTCGCGATGCCGCACGCCACGGCAACGATGAAGCGGGAGTGGCGCACGATCTCCAGGAGCGGTCGCGCGCCATTGTAGTGGGCCGGGCTGAGCGGCGGCACCTTGACGAATTGCAGCACAGCCGCGGCGAGGATCGCGCAAACCGACTGGCCCAGATAACTCGCGGCAAAGAGATGCGGCGACAAAAGATCCTTGGTGAAAATGACGAGCTGTGGGCCGAGCACGGCAGCGAACACGCCGCCCGCCAGCACCCACGACACGACCTTCGGACGATAGGCGTCACTCGCCGTATCGGCCGCGGCGAAGCGGTAGGACTGGTGTGCCGCCGCATAGAGGCCGCCGCAGAACGTGCCGATGAGGAGCACCCAGAAATTGCCGTTCATCACCGCCGAATATGAAATGAACCCCGACAGGATGCCGAACGCCGAACCGCACTGCAGGGCGAAGCGCCGCCCGTAATGCCGCGCAAGAAATCCGACCGGCAATGTGCCGAGCCACATGCCGAAAACCATCGCCGTGATCGGCAGGGTCGCAAGCCCCTTGTCGGGCGCGAGCACGGCGCCGACGATGCTGGCGGTGGACACGATCACCGTGTTGTTGCCACCGGCAAGCGCCTGCGCGACCGCGAGCACGATCGCGTTGCGGCGTGCGAGCGTATCATCGGGCTTGATGTGCTGGAACGATTCGGCTGTCGCCGACATTGAACGGGCTCCCGGAAGCCGCCCCTTGTAGCGGCGATCCCCGGAAACCGCCAATGCCTCCCGTGCAGGGCAGGATTGAGCGCGGCTTACCGCTTGCGGGGCGTGCGAACGGCCGGCGTGTCCTAGAAGGTCACCGCGCCGGGATGGCGAATGCTCGCCTCCCTCGCCTCGGCGATCGTCCGGGCTCCGATCTGGCCGAGCGATGCCCGCAGTTCGTCGATGTAGAGGTCGATCAGATAGTCCGGCCCGTCATCGCCGAGTGCCGCCACGGCCCAGAGGAACGTCTTTCCGGCGAAGGCGGCATCGGCACCCAGTGCCAGCGCCCGCATCACGTCCTGGCCACTGCGAATGCCGCTGTCGAGCACGATCGTCGCCTTCTTGCCGACTTCGGCGGCAATCGCCGGCAGCACGTCGATGGATGGCATCAGTGCCTCGATCTGGCGGCCGCCATGGTTCGACACCCAGATGCCCTCGATGCCGAGCGACACAGCCTTAGCCGCATCCTCCGGATGAAGGACACCCTTCACCGCCATCGGGCCTTTCCACGCGTCGCGATAGCGTTTGACTTCTTCCCACGAGAAGGCGCCGCCCATGCGCGCGCGCGCAAACGCGATGATCTCGTTGGTCCAGGCGCCCGGCGGCGCGTAATCGGCGATGGTCGCAAAACGAGGATAGCCGTGGCGCAACAGCGCGAGCATCCAGCGCGGCCGCACCATCATTTCGCGGATCATGCGCAGGTTGGGCCTGAATTCGTGGGCGAGACCGGCATAAGTTTCACGCGATCGCGTCGTGCGCACGGGAACATCGAGCGTCAGCGCCAGGACCTTCGCCTCGACGGCTTGCGCTCGCCGCACAAGATCGAGGCCGATCTTGTGGTCGTCGTGCCAGAACCGGTAGAGCTGCAGCCAAAACACGTCGGGCGCGGCTTCCGCGGCCTGCTCGATGGTGGCACCACCGGCGACGCTGAGCGTATAGGGAACCCGCGCGCGCTGCGCCGCCTTTGCCATCAAAAGATCCGCCCCCGGCCACACAAGCGAGGGGCCGCCCATTGGCGCAACGCCGATCGGCGCCGAATAGCTTTGGCCGAACAGCTTGACGTCCACCGGCGGCAGGTTCGGCATCACGCCGTAACGCGGCGTGATCTTGATCGCATCGAATGCACCCCAATTGTGCGCGATGCCGACGTCGTTCCCTGCACCGGTATCGCCATATTCGAAGGCGAACAACGGCACGTTGTGCGGCGCGCGCCGGCGCAACCAGGCGCTGGTCGGAAAATGCTTGTGGTGTTTCATAAAATTCGGGTGCTGGCCGACTGGCTTCACCGCCGACTTTTTCGCCGTCACATCGTGCATGAGGAAGTCCCGTTCTTTGATCGCATTATAACCGTGCCCGCCGCGCCCGTCGCCTCTCAAAAATGACTGAAGGACGTTCGCTTGAACGCAAGCGCGCCGCCGTCGCCCGCCAGAAATCGTGTGCCCTCGCCGGCCCTGATCTCACCGATCTCGGTAACCGGAACCTTGGCCGCCTTTGCCGCCGCACGAAAGCCCTCGGCTTTAGCCTGCGAGACGGTACATACGATCTCATAGTCGTCGCCGCCCGTCAGAGCGGATTCGAGGGCCGCGGGATCGGCGGCGACCACGGCCTTGGCTGCATCCGAGAGAGGAATACGCGACATCTGAATTTCAGCTGCCACACCGGACGCGCGACAGAGTTTGGAAAAATCCCCGACCAGTCCATCGGAGACATCCATCGCCGCCGAAGCGTGCGTGCGCACGGCTTCTGCCAGCGCGTTGCGCGGCTGCGGCAACAGGTAACGTGAGGCGAGATGCTGGCGCTGCTGCTCGGTCAGTTTCCAGTCCTTGCCCTTACGCACCATCAGGCCGAGTGTCGCGTCACCGATCGTGCCACTCACGAACACGCGGTCACCGGCGCCTGCACCGGCACGGCGCACCATCGTTCCTTCCGGCACGCTGCCGAACATCGCAATGGAGACCGTGATCGGCCCCGGCGTCCGGTCGGTGTCGCCGCCGAACAAAGGGCACGCGAACAGGACGGAGTCGCCGCGCAGGCCTTGCGCGAACCCTTCGAGCCAATCATCGCCAATGTCCTTGGGCAGCGCGAGCGTCAGAAGGAATCCCAGCGGCCGC
>Ga0207683_10001595_pt1 | contig 20405 bp, 14 predicted proteins | sample KBSM73metaG_FD_184333 | JGI IMG/M metagenome (GOLD analysis project Ga0207683, IMG submission 184333) | Miscanthus rhizosphere microbial communities from Kellogg Biological Station, Michigan, USA - KBS M7-3 metaG (SPAdes) (version 2) | ecosystem: Host-associated > Plants > Roots > Rhizosphere >... | reverse complement strand
ATGGCTACTCGACGGCCGACCGTCCGCGTTGGGTGATCGGTTCGGTGGGCCCGGGCACCAAGCTGCCCACCCTCGGCCACGCGCCGTACGCGACGCTTCGCGACGCGTACCAGGAAGAGGTCACCGGCCTGCTCGCCGGCGGTGCCGACGTGGTGCTGGTGGAGACCTCGCAGGACCTGCTGCAGACCAAGTCGGCGGTCATAGGCGCCCGCCGTGCGATGACCGCGGCCGGCCGCCAGGTGCCGCTGATCGCCCAGGTCACCGTCGAGACGACCGGCACGATGCTGCTCGGCTCGGAGATCGGCGCCGCGCTGACCGCGCTGGAGCCGCTCGGCATCGACCTGATCGGGCTCAACTGCGCGACCGGGCCGACCGAGATGAGCGAGCACCTGCGCTTCCTGTCCCGGCACGCCCGCATCCCGCTGTCGGTGATGCCCAACGCCGGCCTGCCCGAGCTCGGCCCCACCGGCGCGACCTACCCGTTGACCCCGCAGGAACTGGCCGCCGCGCTGTCCTCGTTCGTCCGGGAATACGGCACGCGGCTGGTCGGCGGCTGCTGCGGCACCACGCCGGAACACCTGCGCCAGGTCGTCGAGGCGGTCCGCGACGTCGAGCCGGTCCACCGCAAGGTGCGCACCGAGGCCGCCGCCTCCTCGCTCTACCAGTCGGTCCCGTTCCGGCAGGACGCCGGCGTGCTGATGATCGGCGAGCGGACCAACGCCAACGGCTCCAAGGCGTTCCGCGAGGCGATGCTGGAGGGCCGCTGGGACGACTGCGTGGCGATCGCCCGCAGCCAGATCCGCGACGGCTCGCACATGCTCGACGTCTGCATCGACTACGTCGGCCGGGACGGCACCGGCGACATGCGCGAGACCGCCGGCCGGTTCGCCACCGCCTCGACCCTGCCGCTCATGCTCGACTCGACCGAGCCACCGGTGATCGAGGCCGGGCTGGAGATGCTCGGCGGCCGCTGCGTGGTCAACTCGGTCAACTACGAGGACGGCGACGGCCCCGACTCCCGGTTCGCCCGGGCGATGCCGATCATCAAGGAGCACGGCGCCGCGGTCGTCGTCATGTGCATCGACGAGGAGGGCCAGGCCCGCACCGCCGACTGGAAGGTCCGCGTCGCCGACCGGACCATCCGCGACCTGGCCGAGAAGTGGGACATGCGGGTCGAGGACATCATCGTCGACTGCCTGACGTTCCCGATCGGCACCGGTCAGGAGGAGACCAGGCGCGACGCCATCGAGACGATCGACGCGATCCGCGAGCTCAAGCGGCGCTACCCCCAGGTGCAGACGACGCTCGGCGTGTCCAACGTCTCGTTCGGGCTCAACCCGGCCGCCCGCCAGGTGCTCAACTCGGTGTTCCTGCACGAGTGCGTCAACGCCGGGCTCGACTCGGCGATCGTGCACGCCTCGAAGATCCTGCCGATGTCGAAGATCGAGGACCAGCAGCGCGAGGTCGCGCTCGACCTCGTCTACGACCGCCGGCGCGACGGCTACGACCCGCTGCAGCGGTTCCTGGAGCTGTTCGAGGGCGTCAGCGCCTCCTCCTCGCGGGAGTCCCGGGCCGAGGAGCTGGCCGCGCTGCCGCTGTCCGAGCGGCTGGAGCGGCGGATCGTCGACGGCGAGCGCGACGGGCTGGAGGCCGACCTCGACGCGGCGATGGAGACCCGTCCGCCGCTGGAGATCATCAACGACACGCTGCTGGCCGGCATGAAGACTGTCGGTGACCTGTTCGGGTCCGGCGAGATGCAGCTGCCGTTCGTGCTGCAGTCGGCCGAGGTGATGAAGACCGCCGTGGCCCACCTCGAGCCGTACATGGAGAAGTCCGGCTCCGGCGGGAAGGGCCGCATCCTGCTCGCCACGGTCAAGGGCGACGTGCACGACATCGGCAAGAACCTTGTCGACATCATCCTGTCCAACAACGGCTACACCGTCGTCAACCTGGGCATCAAGCAGCCGATCTCGGCGATCCTCGACGCCGCGGAGCAGCACGACGCCGACGTGATCGGCATGTCCGGGCTGCTGGTGAAGTCCACCGTGGTGATGAAGGAAAACCTCGAGGAGATGAACCAGCGTGGCGTGGCCGACAAATACCCGGTGCTGCTGGGCGGGGCCGCGCTGACCCGGGCGTACGTCGAGCACGACTTGTCCGAGGTCTACGCCGGCGACGTGCGCTACGCGCGGGACGCGTTCGAGGGCCTGCGGCTGATGGACGCGCTGATGGCGGCCCGGCGGGGGAGCGTGCCGGCGGCCGCCACCCCGGACGGCTCGGCCGAGCCCAACCTGGCCGGCGCGGTCGGCACCGCCGACGAGGACCGCAAGCGGGCCGAGCGCAAGGCCCGCCGGGAGCGGTCGCTGCGGATCGCCGCCCAGCGCCGGGCCGCCGAGGAGGCGGAGGAGTCGACCCTGCCGGCCCACTCCGACGTCGCCACCGACAACCCGGTGCCGACGCCGCCGTTCTGGGGCAGCCGGGTGGTCAAGGGCATCCAGACCGCCGACTACGCCTCGCTGCTCGACGAGCGGGCGACCTTCCTCGGCCAGTGGGGGCTACGCGGCGCCCGCGGCGGCAAGGGGCCCTCGTACGAGGAGCTGGTGGAGACCGAGGGGCGGCCGCGGCTGCGCTACTGGCTGGACCGGTTCCAGACCGAGGGCATCCTCGAGGCGGCCGTCGTCTACGGCTACTTCCCGGCCGTCAGCAAGGGCGACGACCTGATCGTGCTGCACGACGACGGCACCGAGCGGGTCCGGTTCACCTTCCCCCGGCAGCGCCGGGACCGGCGGCTGTGCCTGGCCGACTTCTTCCGCGGGCAGGACTCCGGCGAGACCGACGTGGTCGCCTTCCAGGTGGCCACCATGGGCCAGCGGATCAGCCAGTTCACCGCCGAGCTGTTCGCGGCCAACGCCTACCGCGACTACCTGGAGGTGCACGGGCTGTCCGTGCAGCTGACCGAGGCGCTGGCCGAGCACTGGCACGCCCGGGTGCGGGAGGAGCTCGGCTTCAGCGGCGAGGACCCCGACGACGTCGAGGAGTTCTTCAAGCTCGGCTACCGCGGCGCGCGCTACTCGTTCGGCTACCCGGCCTGCCCCGACCTGGAGAACCAGCAGCAGGTGCGCGAGCTGCTCGACTTCGGCCGGATCGGCGTCGAGCTGTCCGAGGAGTTCCAGCTGCACCCGGAGCAGTCGACGTCGGCGATCGTCGTCCACCACCCCGAGGCGAAATACTTCGCCACGTGAGCCGATGCCTGGCCGCCGTGCTGTTCGACATGGACGGCACGCTGACCGACTCCGAGCCGGTCTGGGACGAAGCGCTGCGCGAGCTGGCGCGCTGGCTCGGTGGATCGCTGTCCGACGCGGCGCGCCGGGCGACGATCGGCACCAACGTCCCGGTGTCGGTCGACATCGTGCACCGCGACGTCGGCCGGGCGGACGCCGACCCGGTCGCCAGCGGGGAGAAGCTGATCGCCGAGGCGGCCGCGCGGTTCGCCCGCGGGCTGGTCTGGCGGCCCGGGGCGCGCGAGCTGGTCGACGCGGTACGGGCGGCCGGGATCCCCAGCGCGCTGGTCACCAACACCGAGCGGGCGCTGACCAGCCTCGCGCTCGGTCCGCTGCTCGACGAGCTGTTCGACGTGTCGGTCTGCGGCGACGAGGTCGCGCACAGCAAGCCGGCCCCCGACCCGTACCAGAAGGCCGCCGCGCTGCTCGGCGTCGCCCCGGCCGCCGCGGTCGCGATCGAGGACTCGCCGACCGGCGTCGCGTCGGCGACCGCGGCCGGCTGCCCGGTGCTCGTCGTCCCGGGCGCCGACGTGCGGGTGCCACCCGGCCCGGGCCGGACCTTCGTCGACTCGCTGGCCGGCGTCACCGTGGCCGACCTCACCGCCCTCGTCGCCCGCGCCGCCTGAGACCCCGTCGCGCCGCGCCGGCGGGTCAGTGGCGGATGCGGTAGCGGAGGTGCAGCACGTCCGGTGCGGCCAGCGAGCGCAGCAGCTCGAGCTCGTGGTGGTCGGGCGGCAGGTCGGCGAACAGCCGGCGACCCTGCCCGAGCAGCACCGGCACCAGCTGCAGCTCCAGCTCGTCGAGCAGCCCGGCCCGGAGCAGCGCCTGCGCCGTCGACGCGCCGTGCACCATGACGTCCCGGCCGCCGGCCGCGGCCCTGGCCCGGGCAACGGCCGACTCGACGTCGGTGACGTAGCTCGCGTGTCCCGCCGGCGGCGCCGGCGGCGCGGCACGGCTCAGCACGAAGATCGGCACGCCGTCGTGGTGGTCGCCGCCCCACTCGCCGGCGAACTCGAACGTCCGGCGGCCGACGATCACCGCCCCGGTCGCCAACATCTCGTCGAACACCACCGCGTTCGGACCGCCCGCCGGCCGGTACGAGCGGGGCTCGACGCCGCCCTCGGTCAACCAGGCGTGCAGCCGCTCCCCACCGGCGCCGAGCCCGTGCTCGGCGTCGTCGCCCGGGCCGGCGATGAACCCGTCCACCGACATCGACATGTAGAGCCGGACGTTGCTCACGCACTGCCTCCTCCGACGCGGCCGGACCCGAGGGCGGCCAACCTACTGTCCGCGGGGCGCACTCAAGGCACGGACACCGCGGCGCCGGGTGGGTCGTGACCCGCCCGGCGCCGCGTACCCCCGATGGTCAGTCGGCGGCGACCGCCTGCAGGACGTTGAGCTTCGAGGCCCGCCGAGCCGGCAGCCACGCCGCCAGCACCCCGGCCACCGCGGCCAGCAGCAGGTAGAGCGCCAGCTGGGGGATCGGGAACGACAGCTCCGTCACACCCTGGCTGACCAGCGCCCGCTGCAGCGCCGCGCCGAAGATCACGCCCACCGCCAGGCCGAGCAGTCCGCCGAAGACCGCGACCAGCACCGACTCGACCCGGACCATCCGCTTGACCTGCCGCCGGCTCATCCCGACCGCCCGCAGCAACCCGAGCTCCCGGGTCCGCTCCAGCACCGACAGCGCCAGCGTGTTGACGATGCCGAGGATCGCGATGCCGACCGACAGCGCCAGCAGCAGCTGGAAGAACTGCACCAGCTGGTCGATCTGCTTGGTCGCGTCGCCGACGAACTCGGACTCGTTCTGCACCTGCAGGTTCGGGTACGAGGCCAGCGCCTGGTCCAGCGGCCCGCGCAGCGCCCCGGCGTCGGTGCCGTCCGCGGCCTTGACCAGCGCCGCGAAGTAGAGCTGCTGCTTGAAGTGGACCGCGGCCGAGTCGTCGACCAGGTAGTTGCCGATCAGCTGGTTCGACAGGTAGACCCCGGCCACCTTCAGCGTGCCCTTCTGGCCGTCCTCCCAGGTCACCGGCACCGTCGACCCGACCGACAGGTGCTTGTCGTCGGCCACGTCGTCGGAGATCAGCGCGCTGCCCGGGCCGAGGTCGGCGGCCTTGCCCGACTTCATCGACAGGTCGACGGTGGTGCCCAGCGCCGCCCGGTTCAGCGACGTCGGGAACTCGTCGGCCCCGGCGATGGTCGCGTCGCCGCCGCGCAGCCCGGTCACCTCACCGACGCCCGGGGTGTCCTGCACGGCCTTGAACGCGGCCTGGTCCATGCCGACCGCGGTCGGGCTGACGATGTAGTCGGCGCCGATCGCGTCCGAGGCGATCTTGCGGACGCTGTCCTTCAGCGACGAGCCGAGCACGCCGACCGCCGCCACCAGCGCCAGCCCGATCATCAGCGCCGCCGCGGTGGCCGCGGTGCGCCGCGGGTTGCGCAGCGAGTTCTGCCGACCGAGCCGGCCGGGCAGCCGGCGCTGGAACAGCAGCCCCACGGCGCCGGTCACCGGCCGGCTCACCAGCGGCGAGAGCAGCGCCACGCCGAGGAACGCCAGCACCGTGCCGATCCCGAGGATCGCCAGCCCGCTGCCGGTCAGCCCGAAGGTCATCGCGACCGCGCCGGCGACCGCGAGGATCGCGCCGGCGATGGTCTGCTTGACCAGCGGCCGGTCCGCGGTGGCCGCGTCCCGCATCGCCGCCACCGGCGGCACCTTGGCCGCCCGCCGCGCCGGCATCAGCGCCGCCACCGCGGTGATGATGATGCCGACCGCGAACGCGGCGATCACCGTGCGCAGCTCGATCACCGGGCTCGCCGACGGCAGCCCGGCACCGAACGCGCCGAACAGCGCCTGCAGCCCGATCGCCACGCCGACACCGGCACCGAGGCCGATGGCCGACGCGATCCCGCCGACCACCACGGCCTCCAGCAGCACCGACCGGGTCACCTGCCCCTTGGAGGCGCCGAGCGCCCGCATCAGGGCGAGCTCCCTGGTCCGCTGGGCGACCAGGATCGAGAACGTGTTGAAGATGATGAACGCCCCGACGAACAGCGCGACCGCGGCGAACACCAGCAGGAACGTGTTGAGGAAGCTGAGCCCCTGCTGGATGTCGCTGGCCTGCTCGTCGGCCAGCTGCTTGCCGGTGATCGCCTCGGTGCTGCTGGGCAGCGCGCTCGCGATCCGGCTGCGCAGCTGGTCCTGGGACACGCCGTCGTTCGCGGCGACGAGCAGGTCGGAGTAGCCGTCGACGTGCAGCAGCTTCTGCGCCGCCGCGGTGGTGAAGTAGACGTACGACTCGCCGCCGAGGCTGTCCTTGCCGTCCGCGTACTCGACCAGGCCGACGACCTTGACCCGCTGCTGCCCGGTCGGCAGGAACACCGTGGTCGAGTCGCCGACGCTCACGCCCGCCTTCTCGGCCAGCCGGCCGTCGAGCACGACCTCGGTGGGTCCGCGCGGTGCGGTGCCGTCGACCACCCGCTGCTGGTTGAGCTTGGCGGAGTCGATCCAGTTGCCGGCGATGATCGGCGCGCCGTTGGTGGTCAGCGCCTTGCCGTCCTTGCCGAGCACGCTGACCTGGTTGAACTGGGCGTTGGCGACGTTGCCCTGCACCTCGGCGACGCCGTCGACGCCCTGCACGGTCGCGATCGTGCTGGCCGGCACGTCGTGCCGGCCGCCCCCGTCGGAGTTGCCCGAGCCCGGGGTGATCTCGGTGCCCCGGACGTCGACGGCGATGTTCTTGTTCACCGACGAGAACAGGTCGGTGAACGTACGCCCGAGCGAGTCGGTGAGCACGAACGCCCCGACCACGAAGGCGACGCCCAGCACGACCGCGAGCGCGGACATCATCAGCCGCAGCTTGCGGGCCGTGAGGGCCTTCACGGTGGCTCGGAACATGTCAGGCACCCACCGGCTGGTACATCGTCTCCTGGCCCGGCTCCAGACCCTTCATCCGGTCGAGCACCGAGTCCGCGGTCGGCGCGCGCATCTCGTCGACGATCCGGCCGTCGGCGAGGAACAGCACCCGGTCCGCGTACGCGGCGGCGGACGGCTCGTGGGTGACCATGACGATCGTCTGGCCGAGCTCGGTGACCGAGCTGCGCAGGAAGCCGAGCACCTCGGCCGAGCTGCGCGAGTCGAGGTTGCCGGTCGGCTCGTCGGCGAAGATGACCGCGGGCCGGGTGATCAGCGCCCGGGCGCAGGCCACCCGCTGCTGCTGGCCGCCGGACAGCTCCGTCGGCCGGTGCTTGAGCCGGTCGCGCAGGTTCACCGCGGTGACCACCTGGTCGAACCAGGCCTTGTCCGGCTTGCGGCCGGCGATCAGCAGCGGCAGCGTGATGTTCTCCTCGGCGGTCAGCGTCGGCAGCAGGTTGAACTGCTGGAAGACGAAGCCGACCTTGTCCCGGCGCAGCGTGGTCAGCCGCTTGTCCGACATCCCGGCCAGCCGGTCGCCGCCGATGATCACCTCGCCGGAGGTGGGCTGGTCGAGGCCGGCCAGGCAGTGCATGAACGTGGACTTGCCGGACCCGGACGGGCCCATGATCGCGGTGAACTCGGCGACCGGGAAGGTGGCGGTCACGCCGTCCAGCGCCGTGACCTCGGTGTGCCCGGTGCCGTACACCTTCCGCAGCTCGATGGCCTGCGCGGCGGGCGCGCCGGCCAGGGTTGCCCGGTGCCGGGGCTGGGTGCCTGGCGCGGGACTGCTCACGTGGTGGTCTCCCCTCTGGGAGGCCGCCCGGCGGGGCCGGGGGCCTTAGGTCTCTGGTCTCGTCGGAAACGCTAGGTGTGACGGCACGAACAGGGCATTGGGGTTTCCCCCCGACTTCCTCAGGGGTTGCCCCGAGCATCGGGTGCCCGTCAGTGCAGCTCAGCCGGTTTTCAGCCGGCCCTCAGGACGCTACGGACCGCGAGCGGCCGGCACATCGGGCCGCGGTTGGACATCCGCCTCCACCTCTCGGTGGATGCGGCCTCACCCACCCGTAGGCATCGGGCGGGGGTTCAGAGCTGTTCGGACGCGTCCGCGGCGGGCTCCACCGGCTCCGGATAGGGGGGCAGGGTGCCGCCGTGCGGCGGGCACAGCGCCTGGTAGTCGCACCAGTCGCAGAGGCGGCTGGGGTTGGCCCTGAAGTCACGCCGGGTGACCGCCCGCTCGATCGCCCGCCAGACCGCGACCAGCGTCCGCTCGAACCGTTCCAGCTCCGCCGCGTCCGGCCGGTAGGTCAGCGTGTCGCGATCCGCCAGGTACATCAGCTTGAGCTGGTGCGGCACCGTGCCCTGGGTCCGCCAGAGCACCAGCGCGTAGAACTTCAGCTGGAACAGCGCCTTCGCCTCGTATGCCTCCCGCGGTATGGCGCCGGTCTTGTAGTCGACGACCCTGACCTCGCCGGTGGGCGCGACGTCGAGGCGGTCGACGTAGCCGCGCAGGCCGAGCGGCGCGGCGTCGCCGATGTCGAGCACGGCCTCGACCAGCTGCTCGCGGGCGGCCGGCTCCAGCCGGCTCGGGTCCTCCAGCGCGAAGTAGCCGGCGATCATCCGGCGGGCCGAGTCGAGCCACTCCGCCAGCCCGCCCTCGGCGAACAGCGCGGCGGTCTCCGGCTCGGCCTCGGCCAGCCTGGCCCACTCGGGCTCGACCAGCGCGGCCGCCCGGTCGTAGGTCCGCTCGGCACCGGGCAGGTCGAACAACCGGTCGAGGACGGCGTGCACCAGCGTGCCGCGGGCCTTGTCCGGCGTCGGCCGCTGCGGCAGCTTGTCGACCGAGCGGAACCGGTAGACCAGCGGGCAGGCCTTGAAGTCGGCGGCGCGGGACGGCGAGAGCGTGCCGGCCAGCAGCAGCTCGGTCTTCTCGGCCACCTCGGTCACGGCGCCGACACTAGCCCGCGGGTGCGACAGAACCGCGCCGCCGCGCCCGGCCCGGCCTCAGAGCCAGGACAGCCGGTCGAACGGCCAGGCGATCACGAACGCCCGGCCCACCACGAGCTGCTCGTCGATCGGGCCGAAGACCCTGCTGTCGCTGGAGTTGCAGCGGTTGTCGCCCATCACCCACAGCTTCCCGGCCGGCACGGTGACCTTGGCGAAGTCGCCGGTGCCGTGGCAGAGCGGCTCCACGTACGGCTCGTCCAGCGGGGCGCCGTTGACGTACACCTTCCCGCCGCGGCCCTCGACGGTCTCGCCCGGCAGCGCGACCACCCGCTTGATCAGGTCGTCCTCGCTGACGTTGAGGTTCGCCGGCTTGGCGAAGACGACCACGTCGCCGCGGTGGATGTCGTGCAGGTGGTAGCCGACCTTGTTGACCAGCACCCGGTCGCCTTCGATGAGGGTCTCGTGCATCGAGGCGGACGGGATGTAGAAGGTCTGGACGACGTACTGCCGGATGAGGAACGCGGACACCACCGCGAACACGATGAGGAACGGCCACTCGAGGGCCTTGCGCCGGGCCCGGCGGCGGCGGACGACCGCCCGAGGCGGGTGCGCCGGCTTGGCCGGCTTGCCGGCGGTGTCCGGCTTGCCCGCGGTGGCCGGCTTGCCCGCGGCGGCGGGCTTGTCGGCCACGGCCGGCTTCGGGGACGGCCGGTCCAGCACCTCGGTCGGCTCGTCGTTCAGCGGCACCACCGCGATCTGCGGGTCCGGCGCGCGGTCCAGTTCGATCTGGTGGAAGCGGTTCGCCGGCCAGGACGCGGCGTCCCGCTCGGCGGCGTCGAGGCCGTGGCCGTTGACCGGGTATGCGGCCGGCGCCGGCGGGGGAGCGGAGTAGGGGAAGCCGGTGACGGGAGCGACCGGCTCGTCCAGCCGGTAGCCGTTCACCGCCGGTGGGGCCGGGGAGTCCAGGTGGTAGCCGTTGGTCTCCGGCCACGGGTGCTGGGCACCCGCGGCGCCGCCGTAGCGGTGGGCGCCCGGCTCCGGTCGGTGGTACGCGACCCCGTTGGGGCCGGCACCGCCCGTCTCCGGCTCGGCCCGCCGGTGCCCGCCGCCGTTCGGGAGGTGGTAGCCGATCGGGCCGGGTGCCGGCTCGTCCGGGCTCCACTGCGCCTGCCCGGGGCCGGCGCCTTCCCGCCCTGGCGCCGGTCGGTGCCGCCCGGGGACGGCCCCGGGCGGTGCGTAGCCGTTCGGCCTCCGCGCGCCTCCGTAGCCGCTCCGGTTCGCGTCCCCGTACCGGTCGTCGTCCGGCCGGGCGCCGATCCGGTCCGCGGCCCCGTAGCCGTCGTCGTCCGGCCGGGCGCCGATCCCGTTTGCGGGCCCGTACCGGTCGTCGTCCGGCCGGGCGCCCATCCCGTTCGGCGTCGGCTCGGGCCGATGCCGCCCCGGGTGCCCCGGCGCGTAGCCCGCCGGACCGGGACCGACGCCGTTCCGACCCGGGTAGCCGTCCGGACCGGGACCGACACCGTTCCGACCGCGGTAGCGGTCCGGATCAGGCCCGACGCCGTTCGGCCGCGGCTCCGGCCGGTGCCGCCCGAGGTCTTCGGGCGCATAGCCATTCGGACCCGGGTGAGCGGCCGGACCGGGCCCGACACCGTTCCCGCGCCGGTGGCCGTCCGGACCCGGGTGGCCGGTCGGACCCGGGTAAGCGGTCGGACCGGGCCCGACACCGTTCCCGCCCCGGTGGCCGTCCGGACCCGGGTGGCCGGTCGGACCCGGCCTGCCGGCGGTCCGGTTCGGGTAACCGGTCTGGCGCGGCCCCGGCTCGACGTCGGGCTCCGGGCCGTAGGTCACCCCGCTGGCCCTGGGGCCAGGGTGACCGTTGGCGCCCAGGTCGGATGCGTACGGGTCGGGCCGCTGGTAGCGGATGCTGGTGCCGAGCGACGGGCGGTGGTAGAGGACGCCGTTGGGCAGCTCGTCGGGGGCGGCGTGCCGGCGGCGCGGCGGCGGGTCGGAGTAGCCGTCCCGGTCCGGAGCCGCATGCCGCCGCCCGGGCAGGTCGGGGGCGGCGTGCCGGCCGGCCGGCCCACCCTCGTCGGGGCGCGCGTCATCGTCCGGGGCAGCGTGCCGCCCCCGCGGCGGGGGCGGCCCCGGACGGGTCATGGGATCACGGTAGGTCAGAACTGCCCAGCTGAGCGACCGCGGACCGGCCGGCACAGCAAAGGCAAAGGGTCGGCCCGTACCATGAGTTACATGGCCGAGCCAGCGTCCGGGCCGCGCCAGAACCCGGTCCGGACCCAGTCTGCCGGCCTCCCGGTGGGCCGGTTCTTCGGCGTGCCGGTGTATCTGTCGCCGTCCTGGGTGTTCATCGCCCTGCTGATCACGATCACCTACTCCGAGCTGGTCGAACGGTCCGTCAACGGCATCAGCACCACCGGGGCCTACGCGGTGGCCTTCGCCTTCGCGGTGCTGCTCGCGGTCTCCCTGCTCGCCCACGAGCTCGGCCACACGGCGGTCAGCCTGGCCTTCGGCCTGCCGGTCAAGCGGGTGGTGATCTTCCTGCTCGGCGGCGTGTCGGAGATCGAGAAGGAGCCCGACAACCCGGCCCAGGAATACCTGGTCGCGGTGGCCGGACCGCTGGTCAGCCTGGTGCTCGCGGCCGGGTCGGCCTGCCTGCTGCCGATCGTCGACGGCGGCACGATCCCGCGGGTCGTCATCTTCCTGCTGGTCTGGAGCAACCTCGCGGTGGCGGTGTTCAACCTGCTGCCCGGGCTGCCGCTGGACGGCGGCCGGCTGATCCGGGCCGGCGCCTGGAAGATCACCGGCGACAAGCTGGCCGGCACCCGGGTCGCGGCCTGGGGCGGCCGGGTGGTGGCGGTGCTGGTGCTCGTCGGCGCCGTGGTCTCGGTGCCCACCGACGGCGCGCTGGGCATCGGCAACGTGCTGCTGGCCGGCCTGCTGGCGGCGTTCATCTGGGTCGGCGCGACCCAGTCGCTGTCCACCGCGACGGTGACGGCCCGGCTGCCGGCGCTGGAGATCGGCGCGCTGGTCCGCCCGACGATCTCGGTGCCGCCCGACCTGCCGATCGCCGAGGCGCTGCGCCGGGCCTGGGACGCACACGTGCGTGGCCTGGTCGTGGTCGACGCGACCGGGGTGCCGCGGGCGCTGGTGAGCGAGTCGCACGTGATGGCGGTGCCGGAGGCGCGCCGGCCGTGGACGACGGTGGCCGACGTGGCCCGCCCGCTGGAGCCGGGGCTGGTGCTGGCCGACTCGCTGTCCGGCGCCGAGGTGGTCGAGGCGTTCCGGAAGACGCCGGCCAGTGAATACCTGGTGGTGGGCCGGGACGGCCGCGCGGTGGGCGTGCTCGCCGCGGTGGACGTGGCCCGGGTCCTGCAGGGGCGACCGGCCCCGGCAGGATCCACTCCATGACCCGAAGGTCCACCGGCCCGTTCCGGGAGGGCGACTCCGTGCAGCTGACCGACCCCAAGGGCCGGCTGCACACGGTCGTGCTGGCGCCGGGCAAGGCGTTCCACACCCATCGCGGCGCGGTCGCGCACGACGACCTCATCGGCGCGCCGGAGGGGATCGTCGTGCAGGCCACACCGTCCGGCACGCAATACCTGGCGCTGCGGCCGCTGCTGTCCGACTTCGTGCTGTCGATGCCGCGCGGCGCCGCCGTGGTCTACCCGAAGGACGCGGCCCAGATCGTGGCCATGGGCGACGTGTTCCCGGGTGCCCGGGTGATCGAGGCCGGCGCCGGCTCGGGCGCGCTGACCTGCTCGCTGCTGCGCGCCGTCGGCGACGGCGGCCGGGTCGTCAGCTATGAGCGCCGGCCGGAGTTCGCCGAGGTGGCCCGGCGGAACGTGGAGCGGTTCTTCGCCGGCCCGCACCCGGCCTGGGAGCTGCGCCACGGCGACCTCGCCGGCCACCCGGCGGACCAGCCGGCCGATCGGGTCGTGCTCGACATGCTCGCGCCCTGGGAGGTGCTGCCCACCGTCGCCGCGGCGCTGGTGCCCGGCGGCGTGCTGGTGGCGTACGTGGCGACGACGACGCAGCTGTCCCGGGTCGTCGAGGCGCTGCGAGAGCACGGCGGGTTCACCGAGCCGGCGGCGTGGGAGAGCCTGGTCCGGCCCTGGCACGTGGTCGGGCTGGCGGTCCGGCCGGAGCACCGGATGGTCGGGCACACCGCGTTCCTCGTCTCGGCGCGCCGGCTCGCGCCCGGCGTGACCGCGCCGGCCCGGCAGCGCCGGCCGGCCAAGGCGGCGGCCGACGAGCCGGCTGTCCCGTGACGATTGTCGCGGCAATCCCGCAACAGCCCGGGATCGCCGGGCCGGCGGCCCCCATGACGCCGGCCGATCCCGGCCGGACCGCGGCTCCCCGTCCGGTCTGTCCCCCCCGCACCCGCTCTGACGTGGTCGGATCGGTCCCGATCGACCCGCTTCGCCCGCCTGTGCAGACGGGTCCGGCCGGCGCTGTTCGGGGACCGCGCGACCCGGCCCGGCGGAGACCGACAACCCTTACGGCGCAAGGACACGCGCGGCCGGCGACGGGGGACGAGCGGATCGGGTGCGGACAGGCCTAGTGTCGGTCCCGCTGTGTAGGGTGACTTTTGACCGCAGGTTGCCGCAGGAGGTGGTGATCGTGGCCAGCGACTCCGACGACCAGGAGACCAGAGCCTCGAGGAACGAGAAGGACGTTCACGAGCTCACCACGCAGGTCTCCTTCCTCGAGGAGGAGGTGTCCATGCTCCGTCGCCGGCTGACGGAGTCCCCCCGGCACCTTCGGGTGCTCGAGGAGCGGCTCGCCGAAGCCCAGAGCCGAGTTGCGACGCTGACCGAGCGCAACGAGAAGTTGACGTCCACCCTCCGGGAGGCGCGCGACCAGGTCGTCGCGCTCAAGGAGGAGGTCGACCGGCTGGCCCAGCCGCCGAGCGGCTACGGCGTGTTCCTGCAGACCTACGACGACGGCACCGTCGACGTGTTCACCGGGGGGCGCAAGCTGCGGGTGGCGGTCTCGCCCTCGGTCGACGTCGCGAGCCTGCGGGTCGGCCAGGAGGTCATGCTCAACGAGGCACTCAACGTCGTGCTCGCCCGGGAGTTCGAGCGCGCCGGCGACGTGGTCATGCTCAAGGAGGTGCTGGACGGCGGCGACCGCGCGCTCGTCATCGGCCACACCGACGAGGAGCGGATCGTGCACATCGCCGACACGCTGCTGAGCGAGCGGCTGCGCGCCGGCGACTCGCTGCTGCTCGAGCCGCGCTCCGGCTACGTCTACGAGAAGATCCCGAAGTCCGAGGTCGAGGAGCTGATCCTGGAAGAGGTCCCGGACATCGACTACACGGACATCGGCGGCCTCTCCACCCAGATCGAGCAGATCCGCGACGCGGTCGAGCTGCCGTTCCTGCACGCCGACCTGTTCCGGGAGCACGAGCTCCGCCCGCCCAAGGGTGTCCTGCTCTACGGGCCGCCCGGCTGTGGCAAGACCCTCATCGCCAAGGCCGTGGCCAACTCGCTGTCCAAGAAGGTGGCCGAGGTCCGCGGCGAGGACGCCGGCCGGTCATACTTCCTGAACATCAAGGGTCCCGAGCTGCTCAACAAGTACGTCGGGGAGACCGAGCGGCACATCCGGCTGGTCTTCCAGCGGGCCCGGGAGAAGGCCAGCGAGGGCACGCCGGTCATCGTGTTCTTCGACGAGATGGACTCCATCTTCCGCACCCGGGGCTCGGGCGTGTCCTCCGACGTGGAGAACACGATCGTGCCGCAGCTGCTGTCCGAGATCGACGGCGTGGAAGGCCTGGAGAACGTCATCGTCATCGGCGCCTCCAACCGTGAGGACATGATCGACCCGGCGATCCTGCGGCCGGGCCGGCTCGACGTGAAGATCAAGATCGAGCGGCCGGACGCCGAAGCGGCGCGGGACATCTTCTCGAAGTACGTAACCGAGACGCTGCCGATCCATGACGACGACATCGCCGAGCACGGCGGCAACCGGCAGGCGACGGTCGCGGCGATGATCCAGCGGGCGGTCGAGCGGATGTACACCGAGAGCGAGGACAACCGCTTCCTCGAGGTGACGTACGCGAACGGCGACAAGGAAGTCCTCTACTTCAAGGACTTCAACTCCGGCGCGATGATCCAGAACATCGTCGACCGGGCGAAGAAGATGGCGATCAAGGACTTCCTGGAGCAGGGCTCGAAGGGGCTGCGCCTGCAGCACCTGGTCACCGCCTGCCTGGACGAGTTCCGGGAGAACGAGGACCTGCCCAACACGACCAACCCGGACGACTGGGCCCGCATCTCCGGCAAGAAGGGCGAGCGGATCGTCTACATCCGCACGCTGGTCACCGGCAAGGGCGCCGACTCCGGTCGCGCCATCGACACGATCTCCAACACCGGCCAATACCTGTAGGTCGCCGTTCCGGAGGCGCCGACCGCACCGCGGCCGGCGCCTCTGACGTCGCGGGGAATCGGCGGACGTCGCGGGGAGACGGCGGACGTCGCGGGGAGACGGCGGACGTCGCGGGGACCGGGTGCCGACCGCTCTTCGCCGGGCGCCCGTGACACAGTGCCCTGCCGCTGCACACCCTGTCCCGGGGCGGGGAAGCCCCGGCCTGACCGCGCGGCGGGCCGGCGGGCCGGCGGTCCGGCCGTGGCCCGCGGGCGCCGGCTGGGCGGTGGCGGCGTCGCGTACTTGATCCGTCACGGTGCGGGGCGGGTGGGGGAGGGGTGGCGCGCCGGGCGGCGAAGCCGACGTAGGGTGCCCGGCGTGAACCGAGTCCTGTGGGCGGCCGCGACCGCGACGGTCGCGCTGGCGGTGGCCGGCTGCGGCGCCGGCCAGATCCCCGGTCACGGCACGCCGGCCGCGAACGCGACCACCCAGGCCGGCAGCGCGCCCAAGCCGTCGGCCGGCGCCGCGAGCACCCCGGCCCCGGGCGGCAGCGGCACCACGGTCTCCGGCGAGTCCGCCACCGTCGGCAAGGCCACGATCCCTCTCGCCGGCGTCACCAAGGCCAGCAAGGACGGCGACTACCTCTGCCTGACGCTCGGCGGCGACACCGGCTGCAGCCTGGAGGTCATCGACATCGGTGCGACCAGGCGGGCCGGCGGCTCGGTGTCCGACCCCGCCCCGGGCCAGCCGAACGGCTGGTGGTGGGGCTCGGACCCGCCGTCCTGCGGCACCGGCGAGACGGCCGGCCCGATCGCCCGCAGCACGGTCGTCGACAAGGGGTTCCGCAAGGTCGGCCCGAAGACCGCGGTGTACGCGCAGTGGCAGGTCAACTGCCAGAACGCGGACCTCGACTTCGACCCGCGGGTGTGGTGGCTGCCCACCTCGAAGATCGCGTTCCGGGAGCACAGCACGGCCGACGGCGCGGCCGCGGCGGTCGACCGCATCCTCGCCGGCGTGACGTTCGGCTCCTAACGGCGCCATGCCGAGCGAACCGCAGCCGTAGGCTGGAACCCATGACCGTTCGCCGGGTGATGGGCACGGAGGTCGAGTACGGGGTATCCGTGCCCGGCCAGCCGGGTGCCAACGCGATGCTGCTCTCGTCGCAGATCGTCAACGGGTACGGCGGCCGGCCGGACGTGCCCCGCAACCGCCGGGCCCGCTGGGACTTCGAGGAGGAGTCGCCGCTGCGCGACGCCCGCGGCTTCGACCTGGGCAGCGCGCTCGGCCCGGAATACCTGGAGGCCGAGGACGACGCCGGCCTTGCCAACGTCATCCTCACCAACGGCGCCCGGCTCTACGTCGACCACGCCCACCCCGAATACTCCACGCCCGAGGTGACCAACCCGCGCGACGCCGTGCTCTGGGACAAGGCCGGCGAGCGGATCATGGCCGAGGCGTCCCGGCGGGCGGCGCAGACCGTCCCGGGGCAGCCGCCGATCCAGCTCTACAAGAACAACACCGACAACAAGGGCCAGTCGTACGGGTCGCACGAGAACTACCTGATGTCGCGGGCCACCCCGTTCGCGGACATCGTCCGGCACCTGACCCCGTTCTTCGTCTCCCGGCAGGTGGTCGCCGGCCAGGGCCGGGTCGGCATCGGCCAGGACGGCCGCGGCGAGGGGTTCCAGCTGTCCCAGCGGGCCGACTTCTTCGAGGTCGAGGTCGGCCTGGAGACCACGCTGAAACGGCCGATCATCAACACCAGGGACGAGCCGCACGCGGACGCCGAGCGCTACCGCCGGCTGCACGTGATCATCGGCGACGCCAACCTGTCCGAGACCTCGACGTACCTCAAGCTCGGCACGACCTCGCTGGTCCTGGCCATGATCGAGGACAAGTTCCTCACCGTGGACCTGTCGGTCGAGGAGCCGGTCTCCAGCCTGCGGGCGGTCTCCCACGACCCGAGCCTGCGGCACGTGCTGACGCTGCGCTCCGGCCGCACGCTCACCGCCGTCCAGTTGCAGATGGAATACCTGGAGCAGGCCCGCAAGTACGTCGAGGACCGGTTCGGCGACGATGTCGACGCGCAGACCGCCGACGTGCTCGACCGCTGGGAGTCGGTGCTGACCCGGCTCGAGCAGGACCCGATGCTGTGCGCCCGGGAGCTGGACTGGGTGGCCAAGCTGCGGCTGCTGGAGGGCTACCGGACCCGCGACGGGCTCGGCTGGGGCTCGTCCCGGCTGCAGCTGGTCGACCTGCAGTATTCGGACGTACGCCCGGAGAAGGGCCTCTACGCCCGGCTGGTGGCCCGCGGCGCGATGGAGCGGCTGGTCAGCGAGGACGAGGTGCTCTCGGCCGTCGAGCACGCGCCGGAGGACACCAGGGCCTACTTCCGGGGCGAGTGCCTGCGCCGGTATCCGACCCAGGTCGCGGCCGCCTCCTGGGACTCGGTCATCTTCGACCTCGGCCGGGAGTCGCTGGTGCGGGTGCCGACGCTGGAGCCGCTGCGCGGCACCCGGACGCACGTAGGCGCGCTGCTGGACCGTTCGCCCACGGCGGACGCGCTCGTGGAGGCGCTCTCCGGAGGGTGAGTCACGTGCCGCGGTGCTGACCGCCGACTAATGTCGGAACCCCGGGATGCGGAGGTTCCGATGGCGACGAGAGAGACCGGTGGCGGCCAGAGCAGGGCCACCCGGCGCACCGACGAGGTCGACGAGGTCGAGGCGAGCACCGAAACCGACGTCCAGGAGCGGCACGAGAAGCTCACCGAGGACGTCGACGCGATCCTGGACGAGATCGACGACGTCCTGGAGGAGAACGCGGAGGAGTTCGTCCGCGGGTACGTCCAGAAGGGCGGGCAGTGATCGCTAGGGTTGCGACCCTGACCGCTGCCGTGAGGATCACCGTGACGACGAACGAGGAGCTCCGTGCCCGCTGACCTGCCCGCAGGGCTGCCCGCCGCCTACCTGGCCGCGGGGAGCCCGTCGTTCACCGACCTGCTCCGGTCGGTGGCGCCCGACCTGCTGCCGGGTCGCCGGCCGCTGCCGCCCGGCCACGCCGGTGACCTCGCGCCGCATGCGACGACGATCGTCGCCGCGGCGTACGCGGACGGCGTGCTGATGGCCGGTGACCGCCGGGCCACGATGGGCAACATGATCGCCCAGCGGGACATCGAGAAGGTGTCCGCGGCCGACGCCTACAGCGTGGTCGGCTTCGCCGGGACGGCGGGCATCGGGATGGAGATGATCCGGCTGTTCCAGCTGGAGCTGGAGCACTACGAGAAGATCGAGTCGACGATCCTCACGCTGGACGGCAAGGCCAACCGGCTGGCCAGCATGATCCGCGGCAATCTCGGCGCGGCGATGCAGGGGCTGGCCGTGCTGCCGCTGTTCGCCGGCTTCGACCTGGACGCCGACACGCCGGCCCGGGCCGCGCGGATCTTCTCCTACGACGTCACCGGTGGCCCGTACGACGAGCAGAACTTCGCCGGCATCGGCTCCGGCTCGCTGTTCGCCCGCGGCTCGCTGAAGAAGCTCTGGCGACCGGAGATGAGCCGGGAGGACGTGATCCGGGTCGCCGTCGAGGCCCTGTACGACGCGGCCGACGACGACTCCGCCACCGGCGGACCCGACCTGGTCCGCAAGATCTACCCGCTGGTCATGCTCGCCACCGCGGAGGGCACCAGCCGGGTGTCCGACGACGAGATCGGGCGCCTGGCCGAGGCGGTCGTCGCCGAGCGCACCGCCAACCCGGTCTGAGCGGAGGGATCACGCCATGACGATGCCGTTCTATGCCTCCGCCGAGCAGATCATGCGCGACCGCGCGGAATACGCGCGGAAGAACATCATGCGCGGCCGGCCGGTCGTCGTGCTCAAGTACGCCGAGGGCGTGCTGTTCGTCGCCGAGAACCCGCAGAGCACGCTGTACAAGGTCGGCGAGATCTACGACCGGATCGGGTTCGCGGCGGTCGGCCGGTACAGCGAGTACGAGACGCTGCGGGTGGCCGGGATCCGGCTGGCCGACGTGCGCGGCTACTCCTACGACCGCCGGGACGTCACCGGCCGGGCGCTCGCCAACGCGTACGCGCAGACGCTCAACTCGATCTTCACCGAGCAGCAGAAGCCGTTCGAGGTGGAGCTGTGCGTCGGCGAGGTCGGGGAGACCTCGGCGGACGACCGGCTCTACCGGCTGCTGTTCGACGGCTCGATCTTCGACGAGCCGGAGTACGTGGTGCTCGGCGGGCAGGGTGAGCCGATCGTGGCGGTGCTCAAGGACGGCTACCGGGCCGACCTGCCGCTGGCCGAGGCGCTCGGGCTGGCCATCCGCGGGCTTGGCACGGTCGGCGCCGACAACGGCAAGCCGCGGGAGCTGGCCCCCAACCAGCTCGAGGTGGCGGTGCTCGACCGCGGCCGGCCGACCCGCAAGTTCCGCCGGCTGCAGGGCGCGGCGCTGACCGCGCTGCTGCCGCAGGCCGCCGCGGTCACGGCGGCGCCGGCGAGCGAGAGCGGCTCGATCGACCTGGACGCGACCGACGACCCGGAGGAAGGCTCGCCGTCGTGAGGTAGCCCGGTTGCGATAACCTTCGCCTGCGGTGCGGGGGTTGGAGGCCGGCGTGGGGGTCTTGCGCGGTTCGGTCGTCCTCGGCGCGGTCGCCGTCGGGGTCCTGCTGGTCGGACCGGCGGCATGGGCCGAGCCGGTGCCCGGCGCCACGAGCAGCGCGCCGCGAGGAGAGTCACCCGGCGCGCCGACCGCCATCCCGGAACCGGTGACGACCCCGCCGGCGACCACCACGCCGACGACCACCACGCCGACGACCACGCCGGCGACCACCTCGCCGGCACCGCCCACGGCGACGTCGCAGCCGGCGACGTCGCAGCCGGCGACCC
>Ga0207683_10001594_pt1 | contig 20407 bp, 23 predicted proteins | sample KBSM73metaG_FD_184333 | JGI IMG/M metagenome (GOLD analysis project Ga0207683, IMG submission 184333) | Miscanthus rhizosphere microbial communities from Kellogg Biological Station, Michigan, USA - KBS M7-3 metaG (SPAdes) (version 2) | ecosystem: Host-associated > Plants > Roots > Rhizosphere >... | reverse complement strand
CTACGCAACCCACGTGCCCATCGCCAAGACGCTGCCGGGCCTCAGGCACTACGAAGTGACCAAGGGGCCGATCCTCACGCTCGAGGGCGTGGCACCGTACCACCTGATCGCCATCCTGACGTTCGACTCCGTCTCGGCGATCCAGGCCGCGCTGTCGTCGCCCGAGGGACAGGCGACCGCCGGCGACTTGGGCAAATTCGCCAGCGCGGGCGTCGACCTCTATATCGTCGACACCACCACGCTCTGACGTGAACGATCCTCGCGCCGTCGGGCTTGCCGCCGACGCGGCGGATGTCGCCGCGCGCGTCGCGGCGACGATCCGTCCCGAAATCCGCTCGATGTCGGCGTATGCGGTGGCGAAGGCGGATGGCATCGTCAAGCTCGACGCAATGGAAAATCCGTACACGCTGCCCGAGAGCGTGCGGATGCGCATTGCAGAAGCGCTCGCGGACGTCGCCATCAACCGGTATCCCGACGGCGCCGCCGAAGGCGTGAAGCGCGCGCTCCGGACATCGCTCGGCCTTGCCGGCGATGTCGGACTGATCGTGGGCAACGGCTCCGACGAGTTGCTTGCGCTGATCACCACTGCCGTCGCCAGGCCCGGTGCGGTGGTGCTCGCGCCCGAGCCATCCTTCGTCTACTACCGCCTCGACGCCGTCTATTCCAACGCACGTTTCGTGGGCGTGCCGCTGCAAGAGGATTTCTCGCTCGACCTGGGCGCGATGCTCGCGGCCATCGAGCGCGAGCGCCCGGCGCTCGTCTGGCTCGCCTATCCCAACAATCCCACCGGCAATCTCTTCGACGCCGCCGCCGTCGAGGCGATCGCCCGCGCCTCGCCGGGCCTGGTCGTGATCGACGAGGCGTATTACGCGTTCGCCTCGCATACCTTCCTGCCGCGCGTGCTCGAGTTCGCGAACCTTGCGGTCGTGCGAACGGTGTCGAAGATCGGCATGGCGGGCCTGCGCCTGGGCTATGCCGTCGCCCATCCCGCGTGGATCGCCGAGCTGGAGAAGGTGCGGCCGCCGTACAACATCAATGCCTATACCCAGGCGGCACTTCCCATCCTGCTCGGCGAATCGGAAGTGCTCGATACGCAGGCGGCGGCCATTCGCGCCGAGCGGTCGCGCGTTGGCACCGCCCTGGCGCGCCTGCCCGGCGTGAGCGTGCATCGTACCGAGACCAACTTCGTCCTTGCGCGCGTCCCGGATGCGCCGCGATGGTTCGCGGCGTTGCGCGCGGCCGGCATCCTGGTCAAGAATCTGCACGGATGGCACCCGCTGCTCGCGCACCGGCTGCGGATCACCGTCGGCACGCCGGCCGAAAACGACGCGCTCTTGCGCGTGCTGGAGAAGACCGCATGAATGCGATGACGGATGCCGCGCCGCGCTCGGGGGAAGTGGAGCGAAAGACCGCGGAGACGGGGATCTTCGTTGCCGTCAACCTGGACGGCAGCGGACGCACGGAGCTCGCGACCGGCGTGCCGTTCCTCGACCACATGCTGGACCAGGTCGGACGCCATGGGATGCTCGATCTCACGGTGCGCGCGAAGGGCGATCTCCACATCGATGCGCACCACACGGTCGAGGACATCGGGATCACGCTCGGGCAGGCGCTGACGCGCGCGCTCGGCGACAAGAAAGGCATCCGGCGCTACGGGCATGCCTATGTGCCACTGGACGAGGCGCTCTCGCGCGTGGTGATCGATCTTTCGGGCAGGCCGGGGCTTGAGTTCCACGTTCCGTTCACGCGCGGCCTGATCGGCGCGTTCGACGTCGACCTCGTGCACGAGTTCTTCCAGGGCTTCGTCAATCACGCCCAGGCGACTCTCCACGTCGACAACCTGCGCGGGGATAACGCCCACCACCAGGCCGAGACGGTTTTCAAGGCGTTTGCGCGCGCGCTGCGGATGGCGTGCGAGCGTGATCCCCGGATGGGGACCGCGATTCCTTCGACGAAGGGCTCGCTATAGCCCGCGGACGTCTGCGCGCTCACGCGGCAGATCGCGGAAAGCGCTTCGCCCCGGCACGCAGTCGCGGGGGCACCAGGAATCCCGCATAGCGCGGCGCGATCGACATGAGCCACGCGAGCGTGAAATCGCCTTTCAGTCCCTGCGCGAACTGGTCCGGGGAGAGGCGCTGCATCTGCGCGACCTCCCGATCCCAATCGGCGTCGTCGAACAGCACGACGCGACGATAGATCTCGAATCCGAATCGCAGGTTGCGCTCGCGCTTTCGCCAGGCATCGGGATAGCTCGCGAGCGCTGCGTCGGACCGATCGCCCTTTGCGCTTGCGGCCGCGATCGAGTCGCCGGCGGCGCGCCCGGCGTAGATCGCATAACGGATGCCTTCGCCGATCAGCGCGGAGGCCTGTCCCGCCGCGTCGCCGGCTACCAGGAGCCCTTCGCGCACCAGCGGCACGCTGCGGGGCGGCGCAAGCGGGATGAGACCGGCATGCACTTCGACGGCACTCGCGCCTTCCAGTGCGCGCAGCGCCGGCACGCGTTCACGCACGCGTCGAAGATAGGCGCCGGGATCCGCGTCCGATTGCGGGCGGCCCACGCCGACGCCGAGCCGCACGCGTCCGTTGCGATAGGGCAGCACCCAGGCATAGCCGTTTGGCGCGTAGTTGCGGCCGACGATGAGCACGGCCTCCTCGGGATCCCACGCCGGTGCGTAGAGATCCACCTCGGCTCCGACGCCGAAGCTGCCGAAGCCGTCGTGCAGGCCGCAGCGCTTGGCGAGCGCGCTGCCGTAGCCGGTCGCATCGACCACGAACCGTGCGGAGATGTCCTCGCAGTGACCTTCGGTGGTACGCACCCCCACGCCCGTGACGCGGCCACCCGACTCGAGCACCCCCTGAACGCGGCACGACAGCTGCAGCGTGGCGCCGGCATCGATCGCGACTTCGGCCAGCCACTGGTAGAACGCGCGCACATCGAGCACGCACATCCTCGGCACGGGATGGTCGAATCGAGCCTCGACGGAGGGGCCGATGACGCGAACCCGACGGATCGGGGCGTAGAACGTCGACGGCACGCCGAGTGCCGCCATGTCGTCGATCCAGCTGCCGCCGCTCGTGCGAATGGGAACGCCGATCGCGGTGCCGCGCTCGACGATGAGTGTCGAAAGCCCGGCGCCAGCCGTGCGCGCAGCCGCCGAGAGGCCTGCCGGGCCGCCGCCCGCAATGACGACGTCGTACATCGGGGATCAGGGATCAGGGATCAGGAGTCAGTTTCGGACGCAGCCAGGCTGCTATTCTCGCGCCAGACTGACAGGTTTGTTACTGTTACCTGTTACCTGACCTCTGATCCCCGAATGGATATCGCCGTCGTCGACTACGGCATGGGCAACCTGCGCTCGGTCGCCAAGGCGCTCCGCCACGTCGCGCCCGAACGCTCGATCGTCGTCTCGGGCGACCCGGCCGTCATTCGCGCCGCGGACCGGATCGTCCTGCCGGGGCAGAGTGCGATGCCCGACTGCATGCGCTGCCTGCACGAGACCGGGCTGGCGGAGGTCGTCCTCGAGGTCGCGGCGGATCGGCCGTTTCTCGGGATCTGTCTCGGCCTGCAGATGCTGTTCGACGAGAGCGAGGAAGGTCCGACGCGCGCGCTGGGAATCGTTCCCGGCGAGGTCGTGCGCTTTCGCGACGAGGCGATGATCGCCGCGGACGGCTCGCGCCTCAAGGTGCCGCACATGGGATGGAGCCCCGTACGGCAGCGCCGGACACACCCGCTGTGGTCGGGCATTGCCGACGAAACCCGCTTCTATTTCGCCCACAGCTATCATCCGGTCCCGACCGACGCCGGGCTCACCGCCGCGTCGGCGGCCTATCCATCGCCGTTTACTTGCGCTATCTCGCGGGCTAATATCTTTGCCGTGCAGTTTCATCCGGAGAAAAGCCAACACGCCGGGTTGACGCTCCTCGCCAATTTCGTCATCTGGGACGGACGCGCCTGACCCTCCGCATCACCCTCCTGCAGCGCTCGCCGGCGCTCGCCCGCCGTCCTGCTCCGCCATGCACATCATTCCCGCGATCGACATCAAGGACGGCCACTGCGTTCGCCTCAAGCAGGGGGACATGCAGGCGGTAACGGTGTTCTCGGAGGACCCCGCCGCGATGGCACAGCATTGGCTGGAGCTGGGTGCCAAGCGCCTGCATCTGGTCGATCTGAACGGCGCCGTCGCCGGCAAGCCGCGGAACGAGCTCGCGATCCGCGAGATCGTGAGCGTGATCGGCGAGGAGATTCCCGTCCAGCTGGGCGGTGGCATCCGCGACCTCGACACGATCGAGCGCTACCTGGACGACGGCATCAGCTACGTGATCATCGGCACCGCGGCCGTCAAGAATCCGGGCTTCCTGCACGATGCCTGCTATGCCTTTCCCGGCCACATCATCGTCGGGCTGGACGCGCGCGAAGGCAAGGTCGCGACCGACGGGTGGTCGAAGATGACTGGTCACGACGTCGTCGACCTCGCGAAAAAGTTCGAAGACTACGGTGTGGAGGCGATCGTCTACACCGACATCGGACGCGACGGCATGCTGACCGGCATCAACATCGAAGCCACCGTCAAGCTCGCGCGTGAGCTCAAGATTCCCGTCATCGCAAGCGGCGGTCTCGCGTCAATCGACGACATCAGCAAGCTCCTTCCGTTCGAGAACGACGGCATCATGGGCGCGATCGCCGGCCGCGCGCTCTACGAAGGCAAGCTCGACTTCAAGGCGGCGCTCAAGGCGGCGGAAGGCACCTGATCGTCCCTGCAGGACTGCGGCCAGGGGCGCCAGATGCGGGTGTCAGGCCGGGCGCGCACCGGGTCGGCCATAATCGTGCCGTGGACCCCCGGAGCTACTTGGCGATTCGACCTCCCCCCGCTGTCCGAAGAATCGCAGGATCGCGGACCGGGCGAGATTCTATTTCCCGGCAGCATTGACATGGCGCTCGCCAAACGCATCATTCCCTGCCTCGACATCGCCGACGGACGTGTCGTCAAAGGCGTCAATTTCGTCAACCTGCGCGACGCCGGCGATCCGGTGGAGGCCGCGCGCCGCTACGACGAGCAGGGCGCCGACGAGATCACGTTCCTCGACATCCGCGCCAGCGTCGAGAAGCGAGGGCTGCTCTACCAGATGATCGAGGCGGTGGCGGACAACGTGTTCATTCCGCTGACCGTCGGCGGCGGCGTGAACTCGGTGGCGGATGTTCGCGCGCTTCTCAATGCGGGCGCCGACAAGGTGAGCATCAACACGGCCGGCGTGAAGGAGCCGGAGCTTTTCGCCGAAGCCGGCGGACATTTCGGCGCGCAGTGCATCGTCGCGGCGATCGATGCCAAGCAATGCGGCGTCGACCAATGGCAGGTCTACATTCACGGCGGCCGCACGCCGACCGGCATCGACGTCGTCGAATGGGCGCAGGAAGTCGCGAGGCTCGGGGCGGGCGAGATCCTTCTCACGAGCATGGACCGCGACGGCGCGAAGACGGGCTTCGACCTCAAGCTGACCCGCGCGGTGACCGAGGCCGTCGACGTGCCGGTGATCGCGTCCGGGGGCGTGGGGACCCTCGACGACCTGGTCCGGGGTATCGCGGAGGGCGGCGCCGATGCGGTGCTGGCCGCCTCGATTTTCCACTACGGCGAATTCACTATCGGACAGGCCAAGGCGGCGATGGCCGCCGCGGGCATCGAGATCCGCACGCCGGATCGAGCATGACGACAACCTCCGATCCGATTCAAGGTTCGCGCACGTGGATCGAGGAAGTTCGCTGGAACGCCGACGGTCTCGTGCCGGCCATCGCGCAGGACGCGACGACGCTTCACGTGCTGACGCTCGCGTGGATGAATCGCGAGGCGCTCGAGCGCTCCGCGTCGACGCGGCTCGCGCACTACTGGTCGCGCTCGCGCGCCCGGCTGTGGCAGAAGGGCGAGCGCTCCGGCCACGTCCAGCGGATCCGCGAAATCCGGCTCGACTGCGACAACGACGCGATCCTGCTGGTGGTCGAGCAGGAAGGCGGCATCGCGTGCCACACCGGGCGCGAGCGCTGCTTTTTCCAGCGTCTCGATGACGCCCGGTGGGTCGGTGTCGAACCCGTACTCAAGGATCCGGACCAAATCTATGGCTGACGCTGAACGCACCGGCGATGATGTGCTCGCGCGGATTGCCGCGACGATCGAGGCGCGCCGAAATGCGGCGCCGTCGGAATCCTATGTGGCGTCGCTTTTCGCGCGCGGGGATGACGCGATCCTGAAGAAGATCGGCGAGGAGGCGACCGAGACGGTCATGGCTGCGAAGGACGGTGATAAAATCCGTGTGACGGCGGAAGTCGCCGATCTTTGGTTCCACTGCCTCGTGCTGTTGTCGCGGCACGGATTGGGCCCGGCGGATGTCCTGGCCGAACTGTCGAGGCGGGAGGGAACGTCCGGCCACGCGGACAAGGCCGCGCGGGGCCGTTAAGCGGAGCGGATCAGCGATGCAGGGCGACGCCGACTGTGTGTTCTGCAAGATCGTGCGCGGGGAAATCCCGAGCCGGAAGGTGTACGAGGACGCCGACGTGCTCGCGTTCCACGACATCAATCCGCTCGCGCCCGTGCACTTCATGCTGATCCCCAAGCGCCATGTCGGCTCGCTGTACGATGTGGTCGACAACGACGCGCCCGTGATGGGCAGGATCATGACGCTCGCCGGACGCCTGGCACGCGAACAGGGTGCCGGCGACGGCTTTCGCACGATCGTCAACACGGGCCGTGTAGGCCGGCAGGACGTGATGCACGTTCATGTCCACGTGATCGGCGGTCCCGAGCCTCTCGGGCCGATGATCGTACGGAAAGTGAACTAGGAATCGAGGAGCTGCCATGGGCGGACTGAGCATTTGGCATTGGCTGATCGTGCTGCTGGTGGTCGTGCTGATCTTCGGCACGAAAAAGCTGCGCAACATGGGCGCCGATCTGGGCGGTGCGGTCAAGGGTTTCAAGGAGGGCATGAAGACCGCCGAGACCGAGTCGCCGACCCCGGTCGAGCCGCCCCCGCAAGTGGTCGGGAAGACCTTCGAGGGCGAGGTGAGCAAGGAGCCCTCGCGCAAGATCTGATCGGCGCGCAACGCGGGGCCTGCGGCATGACCGCTTCCGCGCGGATGGCCGCGTCGGGTCGCCCGTAAGACCTTCCCATGTTCGACATCGGATTTTCCGAGATCGTCGTCATCGGCGTCGTCGCGCTGATCGTCATCGGCCCGGAGCGGTTGCCCAAGACTGCGCGCATGCTGGGTCACCTGTTCGGGCGACTCCAGCGCTACGTGTCCGAAGTCAAATCCGACATCAGCCGCGAGATGGAGCTGGACGAGCTCCGCCGGCTGCAACGCGAGGTGAAAGGCGTTGCGACGGACTTGCAGCAGTCGATGACTTCCGTCGCGTCCGAAGTGCGGACCAGCGCGCGCGATATCGAGAACCAGTTGAACGCTGGCGCGGGGCAGGTGGCCGACGTATTGCCTGCGGGCGAGACGGCGGGCGCCTCGCCGCCGGTGGCGTCCGGCGCCGCGGCGCCGGAAGGGTCTGCCGAATCGTCGCGCCAGACGTCGCTGCCCGGATTCGACAAGTTGTAGGCGCTCGGCGTCATGACCGAAAACACCGACGCGCCGCAGGAAACCTTCATCTCGCACCTGATCGAGCTGCGATCGCGGCTCTTGCGCGCGATCGTTGCCGTCGTCGTGGTCCTGCTGGTGCTGTTCCCGTTCGCGAAGGACATCTACGCACTGCTCGCGAAGCCGCTCCTGCGCGTGCTGCCGCAGGGCGCGACGATGATCGCCACCGACGTAACGGGGACTTTCCTGGTGCCGCTCAAGGTGACGCTGATGGCAGCGTTCCTGATCGCGCTGCCGTACGTGCTCTATCAGGCGTGGGCGTTCGTCGCGCCGGGACTGTACCAGCACGAGAAGCGCCTCGCGGTGCCCGTCATGGTGTCGAGCGTCGCGTTCTTCATGCTCGGCATGGCGTTCGCATACTTTTTCGTCTTTCCCATCGCGTTCGGATTCTTCGCCCGCTACGCGCCCGTCGGCGTGCAGATGATGACCGACATCGACAAGTACCTGTCCTTCGTGCTGACGATGTTCATCGCGTTCGGGCTGACGTTCGAGACGCCGGTCGTCGTCATCGTGCTCGTGCGGATGCGGATCGTCTCGCTCGAAAAGCTCAGGGCCGCGCGTCCTTACGTCATCGTCGGCGCGTTCGTGGTTGGCGCCGTCTTCACGCCGCCCGACGTGATCTCGCAACTCCTGCTGGCGGTGCCGCTGTGGCTGTTGTTCGAGCTGGGATTGCTGCTTGCACGCTTCGTGACCGTTTCGGGCGAAGACCCCGAAGCTGCCGAAACCACGCCTTAGCGCGCGGCGCTCCGGAGGACGTCCCAAGGCCTCATGGCGCTGCGGGCTTCGGCCGCTTGCCCACCGTCACGTCCACCTCGAGAAACCTGCGCTCCCGATAGAGCTTGACCTTGGCGTTCGCACCGGGCGGAAGCTCGGCGATGCGGGCCAGAAGCTGGGGCACATCCGGCGTCGGCTTGCCGCCGATCTCGGTCACCACGTCGCGCGCCAGCACGCCGGCGCGCTCCGCCGGGCCGTCGCGCTGGAGCGCGCGGATCAGCACGCCTTCCGCGCGCTCCAGCGCGAGCTGCTCGGCCATTTCGCGCGACATCTGCGCTGGCTCGATGCCAAGCCAGCCGCGCGTCACCTCGCCGTCGCGGATGATCTGCGTCAGCACGTTCTTCGCGAGCGACACCGGGATCGCGAAGCCGATGCCCATCGAGCCGCCGGTCTGCGAATAGATCGTGCTGTTGATGCCGACCAGGTTTCCGGCGGAATCGACGAGCGCGCCTCCCGAGTTGCCGGGATTGATCGCGGCGTCGGTCTGGATGAAATCCTCGAAGCGGTTGATGCCCAGGTGGTTGCGGCCGAGCGCGCTCACGATGCCGAGCGTGACGGTGTTGCCGAAGCCGAACGGATTGCCGATGGCGAGAACGGTATCGCCAACCTGGACGGCATCGGGGTCGGCGAGCGTGATGGAAGGCAGGTTGTCGCCTTCGGCCTTCAGCACCGCGAGATCGGATTCGGGGTCGCTCCCTCGAATCGTCGCGCGAAGCTGGCGGCCGTCCGACAGAACGACCTCGATGTCGTCGGCACCTTCCACCACGTGGTGGTTCGTCAGCACATAGCCCTCCGGCGCGACGATGACGCCGGAGCCCAGGTTGGTGGCCCGCCGGGGCGCCACGCGATCCGGAAAATCGGGAAAGTAGCGGCGCAGGAGGGAATCGTCGAGCACCGGATTTCGCGACTTCACGACCTTGCTCGAATAGATGTTGACCACCGACGGCATCGCGCGCTTGGCCGCTTCGGCGAACGACACGACATGGCCGGCCGCGACCGGGGCGCTCGACACGGGCGTCGCGGTCTGCAGCAGCACGACATTGCTGCCCCGCCCGGACAACCGCGGCAGCAAGTCCGGACGCAGCGTCGCGACGACAAAAAGCGCGGCCAGGCAAAGCGTCGAGGCCTGCGCGAAAAGCAGCCAGAATTTGCGCAGCAAGGAAGGTGTCGGGAAAAGTGGGGGGAACGAGGCCGATTATAGTCGCCGAGGCGGCGTCTGCCCCCTTTGAGTGGCTCGGCCACGGGTGCGGCCGGCGCCAGCCTATCTCGTGCAACCTTCTGATTCGGATGGCTAATCGAGGAGATTTTGGCCGCGCGTCTTCCGGCGCGATGAACAAATCCCGTATAATCGACGGGTTTTGCGAGCGCAGCATCGAAGGCGCTCCACCCGCCCGACGCTTCCGTGGCAGGCGGGTCATCGAAGCGATAGCAGCGCAACGTTTTAGGGCAATCACGCATGGCCAAAGAAGCCGGTAGCGTGGCTGGTACGCCAGCCGAGATCGATGTCAACAAGCGCCGGTTCCTGGTCGGCGCAACCAGCGTTGTCGGTGGAATCGGCGCCGTCGCGGCGGCCACGCCTTTCGTCATGTCGTTCTGGCCGAGCGAGCGCGCCAAGGCTGCGGGCGCCCCGGTTGAAGTCGACATCTCGAAGATCGAGCCGGGCCAGAAAATCGACGTCGAATGGCGCGGCAAGGTCGTGTGGCTCATCAACCGCACGCAGCCGATGCTCGAGTCGCTGCCGAAGCTCGACGCCCGGCTGTCCGATCCCAATTCCAACGAGCCGCAGCAGCCCGCCTATTGCAAGAACGAGCATCGCTCGATCAAGGCGCCCATGTTCGTTGCGGTCGGCATCTGCACGCACCTGGGATGCTCGCCCACGTTCCGCAAGGAAGTTGCGCCCGCGGATCTCGGCCCCGATTGGCTGGGCGGCTTCTTCTGTCCGTGTCATCAATCGAAGTTCGACCTGGCCGGGCGCGTCTACAAGGGCGTGCCCGCTCCGCTCAATCTCGTGGTGCCGCCGCACAAGTATGCGAGCGATACGTCCGTCGTCATCGGCGAAGACACCAAACCGGCGTAACGGAGCGACCCCGTGCAAAAGCTGTTGAACTGGATCGACGCGCGCTTCCCGCTCATCGAGCTCTGGGAGAGCCAGTGGGGCAAGTACGTCGCCCCGAAGAACTTCAACTTCTGGTACTACTTCGGATCGCTTGCCGCGTTCGTGCTCGTGCTGCAGATCGTCACGGGCATCTTCCTCACGATGAACTACAAGCCCGACGCGGCGCGCGCGTTCGAGTCGGTCGAGTACATCATGCGGGACGTCGAGTGGGGCTGGCTCATCCGCTACATGCACTCCACCGGCGCGTCGATGTTCTTCGTCGTGGTCTATCTCCACATGTTCCGCGGGCTCATGTACGGCAGTTACCGCACGCCGCGCGAGCTCACCTGGATCTTCGGCGTGCTGATCTACCTGTGCCTGATGGCCGAGGCGTTCTTCGGCTACCTGCTCCCGTGGGGCCAGATGTCGTACTGGGGCGCGCAGGTGATCGTGAACCTGTTCTCGGCGGTGCCGATCATCGGCGAGGACCTGGGCGTCTGGATTCGCGGCGACTACACGATCTCGGACATCACGCTGAATCGATTTTTTGCCTTCCACGTGATCGCGGTGCCGCTGGTGCTGATCGGCCTGGTCGCCGCGCACCTGATGGCGCTGCACGAAACCGGATCCAACAATCCGGACGGCGTCGAGATCAAGAAGCAGCCCAAGGATCCCAGGACCGGGTTGCCGCTCGATGGCATCTATAGCCATCCCTACTACACGATCAAGGACATCGTCGGCGTGATCGTCTTCCTGGTCGTGTTCTCGATCGTCATGTTCTTCCTGCCGGACATGGGCGGCTACTTCCTCGAAGCGAACAACTTCATTCCCGCCGATCCGCTCAAGACGCCCGAGCACATTGCGCCGGTGTGGTATTTCACGCCGTATTACGCAATGCTCCGCGCCGTGCCGTCGTTCCTGGGTTCGCAGTTCTGGGGCGTGCTGGTGATGGGGATCGCCGTGCTGATCTTCTTCTTCCTGCCCTGGCTCGACCACAGCAAGGTGAAGTCGATCCGCTACCGCGGCGCGCTCTACAAAGGGTGGCTCGCCGCGTTCGTGGTCTCGTTCCTGGTCCTGGGCTATCTCGGCGTCGTGCCGGTGACGGTATGGGGACAGTTCGGCGAAGGCGTACCGATCCTCGGCACCGCGGACCGCGCCACGGTCGTCGCGCGCGTGCTGACGATCGTCTACTTCCTCTTCTTTTTCCTGATGCCGTGGTACACGGCGCGCGACAAGACGCTACCCGAGCCGACCAGGGTGACGATGTGATGAAGCGACTCGCACGCACTTTCGCCGTCGCCGCGCTGCTCGCGGCGCCCCTGGTATGCGGTCCCGTTCAGGCGAGCGGCGACGCCGATCTCCGCATGGTTCCCGCCCCCGTGAACCGGCTCGACGCCGAATCCCTGCAGCGCGGCGCCCGCAACTTCGTCAACTACTGCCTCAACTGTCACTCGGCGAAGTTCATGCGCTACAACCGGCTGACCGATCTCGGCGTCGACGTCTCGATGATCCAGGACAACCTGATGTTCGCCACGGACAAGGTGGGCAACACGATGTCCGTCGCGATGGCGCCTGCCGACGGCAAGGCATGGTTCGGTGCGACGCCTCCCGATCTCACGGTCGAGGCCCGGATCCGCGGGCGCGAGTGGCTCTACAACTACCTGCTCGGCTTTTATCGCGACGAGAAGACGCCGACCGGCTGGAACAACATCGTGTTCCCCAGCGTCGCGATGCCGCACGTGCTGTGGGAGCTGTCCGGTCCGAACAAGTTGGTCGAAAGCGAGTTCGAGGATCATGAGAAGGCCACCGCGGCCGCGATTGCGGTCAAGGGCCTGTCGCTGGTCGAGCCCTTGCCCGGCAACAAGTGGGCAGTGCTGACCGTTGCCCCTGATACGCCCGGAACGATGTCGCGCGTCCAGTACGAGGCTTTCGTCTCCGATCTCGTGAACTACCTCGATTACATGGCGGAGCCGTCCAAGAACCGGCGCATCCATCTGGGCATCTACGTTCTGCTGTTCCTTGGCGTGCTGTTCGCCTTCGCGTACTGGACCAAGCGCGAGTACTGGAAAGACGTTCACTGACGCGGCGATTCGCGCCGCCCGTTCACCGATCTCGGGGCAGGACCGGAAGCATCCTGCCCCGCCGCCTTTCAATGCCGCCGCGCGTTCCTGTGTTGTCGCGGACGGCTCTTTGCCGCAGGGAGACTCGACACGATGATGACCCTTTATTCCGGGACTACCGATCCCTTCAGCCAGCGCTGCCGCATCGTCCTGCACGAAAAGGGCATGGATTTCCAGATCATCGACGTCGACCTCGACCACAAGCCCGAGGATCTCGCGGTGATGAATCCCTACAACCAGGTGCCCGTGCTGGTGGAACGCGACCTCGTGCTGCACGAGTCGAACATCATCAACGAGTACATCGACGAGCGTTTCCCGCATCCGCAGCTGATGCCCGCCGATCCGGTGATGCGCGCCCGCGCACGGCTCTTCCTGCATCGGTTCGAGAAGGAGCTCTTCATCCACATCGACGCGCTGGAGAGCAACAACCAGAAGCATTCGGACAAGGCTCGCGGCCTGGTGCGTGATTCGCTGATGCAGATCGCGCCCGTGTTCGCGAAGCACAAGCACATGCTCGGCGAGGAATATTCGATGCTCGACGTCGCGATCACACCGCTCCTGTGGCGGCTCGACTACTACGGCATCCAGATGCCGAAGCAGGCCGCGCCGTTGATGAAATACGCGGAACGGCTGTTCGCGCGTCCCGCGTTTTCCGAAGCGCTGACGTCAGCCGAGCGGGGCATGCGCAAGTAACGCGGCGCGCGGGCGCATGCGCGCAGAGGCCGTCTCGCGCGCTTCCGGCCGTTCGAGGTCGCGCGCGCCATGCACGTTGTAAAGTCGACACGGCCGCGCGATATTCGACCGGCGTAGTATCCGCCGGCATGTCAGAGCAGTCCGCAAAACCGTATCTGGTCCGCGCGATCTGCGAGTGGTGCGCGGACAACGGCCTCACTCCCTATCTCGCCGTCAAGGTGAGTCCGCAGACGCGCGTTCCCACGTCGTTCGTGAAGAACGGCGAGATCGTGCTCAACGTCAGCGCCACCGCCACGCGGAAGCTCACGATCGACAACGAATGGATCCAGTTCTCCGCGCGCTTCAACGGCGCTTCGCAGGAGGTCGCGGTGCCGATGAACGCAGTCTCCGGCATTTTCGCGAAGGAAACCGGCTACGGCTTCGCCTTCGCGGTGGCCGCCGATCCGGCCGCCTCGCTCGCGGCCGCCACGGCGCCGAAGGAGCTTGTTCCCATTGACGCCCCGGCGAAGCCGCAGATCGCCGCGGAGAAGCCCAAGCGGCCGTCGCACCTGCAGATCATCAAGTAGCGAACGCGCATCCAGTACGCATGAACGCTTCGCGCCTCCGGATCCCGCGCCGGGCGCGCTAGAATCGAATTCGCGCCGGATTAGCTCAGTTGGTAGAGCAGCGCACTTGTAATGCGAAGGTCAAGGGTTCGATTCCTTTATCCGGCACCAGTTCACCTGCGGAAGCTTGCCTTCCGCGTCAGTGCGAGATCTCGTGCGCCTGTCGCAGCGCGATGCTGAGCGCAGACACCGCGTCCCCGAGCATCGTGACATGGCCCCGGCGCCGATTGTGGCCGGTATCGCTGTACTCGAACTTGTAGATCCGCCGCAGGCGCAGATGCCCGTCATCGTTGCGTACAGGCCAGAGCGAGTCGAGGGCGACCGTGTCGTCCAGGAACAGCAGCCCCTGAGCTGCGCACGCCGCACGCATGGCGGCGTTGGCCGCCTCGCGCGCCTTCAGGCTGTCCCAGAGGAACCAGCACGCCAGCGCGATCGCCAACCCGCCGAGTATTTCCATCAGCGTCATCGCGCGTTGGGGGCGAGTGCGGTCCGGGCGCCGGGGCGCATGGCGGAAGGACGATGGCGGTCGCGTTGCGCGATCGAGGCGGCGGAATTGTTTTTCATGGCGTGAACCAGATGGGGGCCATCGGCGACGGCGTCAACGCTCGTCGGGACGAACCCCGCACTCGCAGCATCGCTCAAAATCGAGTGTCGCAGCGAGCCTGCAGACCACAAGTCGAATACGACAGCGACGCTGTTGGATTCTTGTTCAAAAAAACGTCCGCCGGCGGTCCGCCGGTTCGGTCTCGCGCGCCGCAATGGCTTAAAATCCTACCGGTTTGGCGGGGTTAAAAAAAGGGAGCGGAACCGTCGCGCCGCAGTGGCGCGTCAACGCATCAAGGATGGCCGGCGCGACGTTCTCGCGCGTCCGGCGATCCGCCAACGCAGTCACGACGCTAACGCTGCGTCGTCTTCGAAGGTACTGGATCTCGGCATGCCGCTCGTAGGTTTTCGGCCGACCAAGGCGCGCCTGGTGATCGAGGACAGCAGCGACACGATTCTCGTGATGAAGGTCGTGGTGGCGGACAGCGAATCGGTCGAGCTCGCTTCGGGCGGTAAGCTCGATGCGCTGGCAGGCGTCGTGCGCATTCGCGAGCGCAAGGACAACGAGCCGAAGAACGGCGCGCATGTCGTCGGTTCGCTGGTCTACATCGACGAAACGGGGGAAGGTGCCGACCGTGTCCCCGCCAAGTACCAGATCAATATCTCCATGGCGTCGGACAAGTTTCGCGCACTGTTGAAAGTTGCAGTGAGCGGGCTGTTGCCGACCAAGTTCTTCATCGACGCGGGCGAGCGTGTCAGCAAGACCGAGACGCGCGGCCTGACGTACTGGACCGGCGCCGGCGGCCGAACGAAGGTCTGGGATTCCGAAGCGCATCGATCGCTGCCGATCACCAAGTTTTCGATGATCCTGCCGATCGAGCTTCTCGCGCATCGTAACGACTCGAGAGGCGCTCAGGCGCAACAGCTGCCACTTGCCGCCGACACGGGCGCGCCCGCAGCGCTGCCGCATGAAAGCGTGCCGGTGGAATCGGTCGCCACGAACGCGCAGGTCGCCGAGCTGGTCGACGACCTCCTCGTGTTTCAAAGCGAAACGCGCAACACGCTGTATGCGCTGATGTGGGTGGTCGGCATCGTCGCCGTGCTTGCCCTGGTGTTCGGCATCTTCATCGTCTTCCGCTGAACGCGTGGCCGCCGCGCCGCAAAGGATCCACGTCCTCGGCGACTGGTAGCATGCCGCTTTTGAAGGAAGGCGACGCATGAACCGGCTCGATTTCGAAGGGCGTACCGCCGTCATCACCGGAGGCGCCGCCGGCATCGGCTTCGCCGTCGCGCAGCGGCTCGTGGGAAGCGGCGCAAAGGTCGTGCTGTGGGATCGCGATCCGGCAGCGCTCGAGCGTGCTCGAACGGCGCTTGGCGATCAATCGCAGGTCACGTCCCTGGACGTCGCCGACGCCGCCGCCGTGGAGCGCGCGACAGCCGCCGCCGAGTCCCAGGGGGGCATCGACGTTCTCGTGTGTTCTGCCGGCATCACCGGTCCGAACAAGCCCATGTGGGACTATCCCGTGGACGACTGGCAGCAGGTATTCGCGGTCAACGTGCACGGGCTCTTCTATTGCAATCGCGCAGTGGTATCGGTGATGCGCAAGAAAAACTACGGACGCATCGTCAACATCGCGTCGGTTGCGGGCAAGGAGGGCAATCCGAACGCATCGGCCTACAGCGCATCCAAGGCTGCGGTCATCGGCCTCACCAAGTCCCTCGGCAAGGAGCTCGCGCAGACAGGCATCCGGGCGAACTGCGTGACGCCCGCCGCGGTTCGCACGGCGATCTTCGACCAGATGACGCAGCAACACATCGACTTCATGCTGTCGAAGATTCCGTTGGGACGCTTCGGCGAAGTCGAGGAGATCGCTGCCATGGTGGCGTGGCTCGCGAGCGAGGAGTGCTCGTTCTCGACGGGCGCGGTGTTCGATCTTTCCGGCGGGCGGGCGACGTACTGATCGGATCGAATGCCCTCGCATTCCGCGGCGACGAGCGGCTGCAAAGCGCTATTGAAGCGATTCCCGGACACTCATCACGATCTTCCCGATGTGCTGCGACGATTCCATCAGCGCGTGCGCCGCGGCCGCATCGGCGAGCGGAAACGTCGCGTGAATCGCGGTCTTGATAACACCGCGTTCGTAGAGGGGCCACACGTCGCGGAGCAACTCGCGCGCCAGCGCGGCCTTGCGCTCGTACGGACTGGCGCGCAAGGTGGATCCGGTAACCGTCAGACGCTTGATCATGATGTGGCGCCAGTCGCATTCGATGCGGCTCGACTTCAGGAATGCGATCTGAACGAGACGGCCCTCAAGGGCGAGGCATTTGAGGTTCTTCTGCGCGTAGTCGCCACCGACCATGTCGAGCACGACGTCGACGCCGCGTTCGCCGGTGATTCTCGTTACCTCCGTCTCGAAATCCTGCGTGCGATAGTCGATCGCGTAATCGGCTCCCATCCGGAGGCAGTACGCGACCTTTTCCTGCGTCCCTGCCGTGGTGATCACCGTCGCGCCGAACGCCTTGGCAAGCTGGATCGCCGTCAATCCGATGCCGCTCGTGCCGCCGTGGACGAGCAGCGTTTCACCGATGGCGAGCCGCGCGCGATCGAACAGGTTGTTCATGACCGTGAAATGGGTCTCGGGCAGGCTCGCCGCTTCGGCGAGCGACAGTCCTCGCGGCACCGGCAGGCACCACGCGGCGGGCGTCGCGCAGTATTCGGCGTAGCCCCCGCCCGGCGTCAACGCGCACACCAGGTCGCCGACGGCGACGCCTTCCGCTTCAGGCCCCAGCGCGACCACGCGACCGGCGACTTCGAGGCCGAGGATCGGCGATGCGTCCGGCGGCGGCGGATAGGCGCCGGCACGCTGCAGGCAGTCAGGCCGATTCACCCCGGCCCAGGCCACTTCGATCAGCGCCTCGCCCGCTCGCGGAAGAGGAACCGGGCCTTCGGCGATGGCCATCGATTCGGGCGGTCCGGGCGCACGAACGGAGATGTGGCGCATCGTGGCGGGAATCGGCATGTCGGGACTCGCTTCGTCGCAAAGACGCGATTCTACTGAACTGAATATGGAGCGCGCCGCTCCGGCGTAGGCGGCCAGGCCTGCGAGCGCACTTGCTACACTCGACGAGGCACCCATTGCGACGATGACGCAAGCTTCTCCACACAATCTCGCATCGCTGCTTGCGCAGTCCGCGCGCAGATGGCCGCGCCTTCCGGCGGTTGCCCTGGGTGCGAAGGCGATGCACGACTACGCCGCGCTAGCCCATCGTGCCGCCAGGCTTGCATACGGGCTGAAGCTTGCGGGGCTCGTTGCCGGCGATCGCGTGCTCCTGGTGTCGCGCAATACACCGCAATATGTCGAAGCGCTGTTCGGATGCTGGTGGGCGGGGTTCGTGGCAGTACCATCCAACGCCAAGCTGCACGAGCGTGAGCTCGCGCATGTCCTGGACGACAGCGATGCGCGCTTCGTCCTGCACGACCGCAGCGCCGAGGCTACGGTTGCCACGCTCGTTCGCGCGCGCGGGCAAGCTATCGGTGCGGCGTGCTTCGGCGATGCTGCGTATGACGCGCTCCTCGCCCACGACGAAGCGCCGTCGATCGCCCCCGTGTCTCCGGATGCGCCAGCCTGGCTCTTCTACACGAGCGGCACGACGGGCCGGGCAAAGGGGGTGATCATCTCGCACGCGAACCTGCGCGCGATGACCGCCTGCTTTCTGCAGGACGTCGAGACCATCGCGCCGGGTGATGCGATCATCCACGCGGCGCCGCTTTCGCACGGCTCCGGCCTGTACGTGCTGCCGCACATCGCGCGCGGCGCCGTCAACGTCGTCCCGCAATCGGGCGGCTTCGAACCGGACGAGATCTTCGCGCTCCTGGGCACGTGGAATCGATCGCTGCTCTTCGCCGCCCCGACCATGGTGAGGAGGATCGTTGCCGCTCCGACGCTCGCGGGCGCGCCGCTCGATCGGCTCAAATGCATCGTCTACGGCGGAGGGCCGATGTATGTCGAGGATTGCAAGCGCGCGTACGCCGCGCTGGGCCCGCGGCTCGCGCAGATCTACGGCCAGGGCGAATCGCCGATGACCATCACCGCGATGGACCGTGCAACGCTCGCCGATTCGATCGAGAGCGGTGACGATGCCCGGATCGCGTCGGTCGGCTCGGCGCAGAGCGGGCTCGAGGTCCGGATCGCAGGGGCCGACGACGCCACGCTTCCGGCGGGCGCGGTCGGCGAAGTCCTGGTGCGCGGTCCGACGGTGATGCAGGGCTACTGGCGGAATGAGGACGCATCGGCGCGCGCGCTCGCAGGAGGCTGGCTGCATACAGGCGACCTGGGCGTCGTCGACGCAGACGGATTTCTTACGCTCAAGGACCGCTTGAAAGACCTGATCATCAGCGGCGGATCGAACATCTATCCGCGCGAGGTCGAGGAAGTACTGCTCGCGCATCCGGCCGTCGCCGAAGTCGCGGTGATCGGGCGCCGGCATGAGGAGTGGGGCGAGGAGGTGGTCGCGGTGGTCGTGCCGCGGCAACCACTTGCGGACGGCGCCGAGCGCGCATCGTTCGAGCGCGCGCTCGATCGGCACTGTCTCGACGCCATCGCACGGTTCAAGCGTCCGCGCGCCTATTTCATCGTGGCCGAGCTGCCGAAGAACGAGACGGGCAAGGTGCTGAAGCGTGCGCTGCGGGAGCGCATCGCATCGTCCTAGCGGCCATCGGCATCGCGCGGCTGCTTCGAGCGCCGCGCGATTTGATGGAGTCCCAGCGCGCTGGCGGCGGCGGCCAATGCTATCCCGGCGGAACATCCGAACGCGGCCGCGGCGCCGGAACCTTCGACCACTCGTCCGCCCAGCGCGTACCCGGCGCCGAGCCCGCCGACGATGCACGTCGTCGACCAGGTGAAGGCCTCGGTCGCGTAGCGCGACGGCGCATTCGCCGTGATCAGCATCGTGAACATCGTCATCACAGGGGCGATAAGGAATCCCGCCGCGAGCGCGAGCGCGGCCAGCAGCCATGGCGATGTCGTGGCCGCATGCAGCGCAATTGGCACCGCCATCACGGCCAGCAGTATCGGCACGGTGCGCTCGTAGTTGGGTGCGACGTGCATCGCGCCGTACGCGAATCCGCCGATGGCGCTGCCGCCCGAATTGATGGCGAGGAGAATGCCGGCCAGCGCGGGCCATGCGGCCGCGGTGGCAAAGCCCGGGTATCCCACCTCCAGCATCCCGAGCGAGAACGTGAACAGGAAGGTCGACGCATAGACGTTCAGCAGGCGCGCATTCGACAGCGGTCCCAGCAATCCGCGCTTCGCATCCGGCTCGTGGCGCCAGTACTTGAGGGCCGGCGACACGAGGAACAGCGGGACGGATGCCGCACAGAAGCACCACGCGACCGCATACGCAAGCATCGCGGAGCCGAACGCGAGCAGCGCTGCGATGAGCGCAGGGCCGATAGTGAAGGCGAGTTCGATCAGCACGGCATCGAGGGAGAACGCAGTCCTGCGGTCGCGTTCGTCGTCGAAGCGGTAGCGCCACATCGTGCGCGTGAGCACGGTGATGGGCGGTGCGAACGCGCCCGCGACACCGGCAAGGACGACCATCGCCGGCGCGGACACTTGCAGCGGTCCTGCAACGATCAGCACGCCCAGCGCGGTCGAATACACGACACTCGTCACGATCAGCGGCACGCGCGGTCCCACCCGGTCGACGATCCGTCCTATCACGGGAGCCGTCGTCCCGGCAGCCGCGAGGAAGACGCCGAGGGTGATGCCCGCCGTGGTGAAGGATGCCGAAAGCGTGCGGACGTGCATCAGCATCGCAAGCGAAAGCATACCGATCGGCATGCGCGAGACCAGCGCGAGCGCAAGCATCCTGGCGACATCCGGGCGACGCAGGAAGTCGCCATAGCGGGCCGCGGCGCCGCTCAACATCCCGCGAGCCCGGTCGAGAAGCG
>Ga0207683_10001593_pt1 | contig 20418 bp, 15 predicted proteins | sample KBSM73metaG_FD_184333 | JGI IMG/M metagenome (GOLD analysis project Ga0207683, IMG submission 184333) | Miscanthus rhizosphere microbial communities from Kellogg Biological Station, Michigan, USA - KBS M7-3 metaG (SPAdes) (version 2) | ecosystem: Host-associated > Plants > Roots > Rhizosphere >... | reverse complement strand
TGCCTGTTCGGCTTCTTCCGCGCGACGCAGCAGGGGAGCTACAAGACGGCGGCCGCGTATCTCCAGATCCCGCCCTCGCTCGAGGGGTCTCGCGAGGCGATCGCGCATCAGCTGCAGGTCGTCTTCGACCGCCGGTTCGTGACCATGAACATGGATCGGCTCAACCGAAGCGCGCGGGGCAGCCTCGACGACGGTCTGGCGCCCGAGCTCGAGAAGGTCGGCGACGTCCGCGGCGGCGACGGATTCATCGACGTCGTCCTGGTTCGCCGCGAGCCGCCCGCCGGCGGGAATCCGATCTGGCTCATCACGTGGGACACGATCCGGCAGTGCCGCCAGATCTACGACCGGCTGAAGCTGCGCGACATCGACGGCATGCTGCCGCCGGTCCTCGTCAACACCCGTCTCGGCGCGATGGAGCTCTGGCAGATCGTCGCGTTCCTGCTCCTGATGGTCGTGCTGTTCGCGGTCTCCTGGCTTCTCGTCGCGGTGGTGGTGGGACTCCTCCACCTCCTGCGCCGGAAACGCTCGCGTGGGGGAGCCGCCATGACGTGGGCCGGCTCCGCTCGGAGTCCCGCCACGCTCATCCTGACGCTCCTGCTCCATCGCGTATGCGTGAACTTCCTGGGCGTTCCCGTGCTGTATCGCCTCTACTACGACCGGGTCATCCTGGTTCTCGTCTTCGCCGGGCTGTTCTGGCTGCTGTCCCGGTTGATCGACGCCGTGAACCGCAACCTCATCGCGCGCGCCGTGACGACGACCGGCGCCTCTCGCTCGGCGACGTTGACCTTCGCGCGGCGGGCCCTGAAGCTCGTCGCGTTCGTGGTCGTCCTCATCGTCGCGCTCGCCGCGTTCGGCGTGAACCTGACGGCGACGCTCGCCGGCCTCGGCATCGGCGGTCTCGCGCTCGCGTTCGCCGCGCAGAAGAGCCTCGAGAACATCTTCGGCGGACTGGCCGTGCTGGCGGAGAAGGCGCTGCGCGTCGGGGACACCTGCCGCGTCGGCGCATACCTCGGCGAGATCGAGGACATCACCCTCTGGGCGACGCGCATGCGGACCAACGACCGGACGCTCGTCTCGATCCCGAACGGCATCGTCATGGCCTCGCCGATCGAGAACCTGACGGCCCGCGATCGCTTCTGGTTTCACCCGGTCGTCGGGCTGTCGTACGAGACCCGTCCGGACCAGATGCGGCGCATTCTGGGGGAGCTCGAGAAGATGCTCGCGGCCGACCCTCGCGTCCAGGACGAGAACGCCCGCGTCCGCTTCCTCGCGCTCGGCGCTTCCTCGCTGGACGTGGAGATGTTCGCGTTCGTTCGGGTGAGCACGTTCCCGGAGTTCCTCGCCGCGCAGCAGGAGCTCCTGCTCCGGACGCTCGACATCGTCGCCGCGGCCGGCGCGGAGATCGCGTTTCCGTCGAGGACCGTCTATCTGCGCGGCGACGCGCGGGAATCCGGCGCGCCGGCATGAGCCCGCGTCTCGCGCGTCTCGCGCCCGTGCTCGCGGGCTGGCTGGTCCTGTGCGCGCCGCTCGCCCTCGGCCTCGATGAGGACGCGGCGTCCTCCTCCGGCGGTGAGACCTCCGACGCGGTGCCGGCCGGCGCCTCGCTCGCTCCCGAGTTCCAGCGATTCCTGGACGGGCATGCGCTGCCCGCGGCGTTCGACCTCGACCTGGGCGGCGGAGCGGGACCCGGCGACGAGACCCCGTCGCCGGAAACCGTGCGGAAGCCGAAGATCGTGTGGATCGCCGCGCTGACCGCCGTGACGCTCGCGGGATCGGCGTTCAACGCGTTCGACGAGAAGCCGCGCTACCCCTGGCACTACACGAACGAGGGATGGTTCGGGCAGGACACCTACGCCGGCGGCGCCGACAAGGCGTCACACTTCGTCTCCTACTACGCGGTCGCCCGGTTGATGAACGAGGCCTACCGCGGGGCGGGGATGTCGGAGAGCTCCGCGATCCTCCTGGCGACCGGCACGTCGATCGCCGCGGGCTTCGCGACCGAGATCGGCGACGGCACGAACAAGTACGGGTTCTCCTGGCAGGACATCATCGCCGACTCGTTCGGGGCGGCGGCCGGCTTTGCGGTCATGAAGACGAAGACGGAAGATCTCGTCGGATTCCGGTTCGGCCTGGTGCCGGCTCCGGACCCCAACGCCGGCGGCCTGGGGAAGGACTACTCGGAGGAGATCTACACCGCCGACTTCAAGATCGCCGGGCTCGGGCGCCGGATGAACTTCAACGCCGGCCCGGCGAAGTTCTTCCTGCTGTCCCTGACGTACGGCAGCAAGGGTTACCCGTACTCGGACCCGGTCGTGCGCCAGCGCCAGGTCGGCCTCGAGCTCGGCGTGAACTTCCGCGAGGTGCTCACGGCGCTGCACGTCCCGCCCCAGAAGTGGTGGGGCGTGGTCCTTTACACGTTCTTCGACCTGGTGCGGTTCCCTTACACCGCGTGGGGCTTCCGGTACGACCTGAACCACGACAAGTGGTACGGCCCCGACACGGGGGACAGCTTCCCCAACTCGGGCTTCACGAGCCTCCGCGGCGCCGGACCGCGCCCGAGCGGCCGTCGATAGCGTCGCGCCCCCCGCGCCCGACGGGGACGACCGCTGCTACGATCGGCAGTCGCCGCCATGAACTGGATCACGATCGTCTGGTCGATGATCGCGTCGGCGTGCCTCACGCTGGCGGCTCTCCACGTCTTGATCGGGGCCCGGCTGCGGAGCCGTTCGCAGCTGCTCTTCGCGGGCAGTGCCGTCTGTGCCGCGGCCATCGCCTTCTTCGAGGTCACGATGATGCGCTCTCCGTCCGCCGAGCGGCAGGGCGAGCTCCTGCGGGTCGTCCACGTCCCTCTCACGCTCCTGTTCGTGTTCCTCGTCCTGTTCGTGCGCTCGTATCTGCGCGCCGGGCGGGCATGGCTCGGCGCGGCGGCGATCGCCACGCGGCTGGTCCTTCTCGCAGTGAACTTCGCGGTCGTGCCGAACGCGAACTTCACCCGCATGACGGGGGTCAGGGTGCTGGTGCTGCCGCTCGGCGAGTCGATCTACGTCGCCCAGGGCTCCCTCCGGGCCTGGACTCGGCTCGGCCAGTTCAGCTCGCTGCTGTTTCTCCTCTTCATGGCGGACGCGATCCGCACGGTCTGGAAGCGGGGTGAGCGGCGGCAGGCCGCCGTCATCGGCGGCAGCGTGGCGGCCTTCGCGATCATCGCGGCCGGCGACGCCGCGCTCGTGATGCAGGGCGCCGTGGCCACGCCCTATCTCATCAGCGCCGCCTACCTGACGATCGTCGCGGCGATGTCCTACGAGCTGACGTCGGACGTCGTCCGCTCGGCCGAGCTGTCCCGCCGCCTCAGCACGAGCGAGGCCGCCCTGGACGAGAGCGAGCGGCGGATGTCGCTCGCGGCGGAGGCGGCCGACGTCGGGGTCTGGTCCTACGACGTTCCCCGGGACGAGATGTGGGTCAACGACCGGGTTCTCGAGCGACGCGGCCTTTCTCCGGAGAACCGCACCCTCCGCTTCGAGGACTTCGTCGACGCGGTGCACCCGGACGACCGTCTCGGGCTTCGCGGCGCCGTCGAGGACGCCATCCGCACGATCGGGCAATTCGAGCGTGAGTACCGGATCCTCCGGCACGACGGCGAGCGGCGCTGGATCTACGCGGGCGGCCGGGCGGAGCGGCTGGCCGGGGGCCGCGTCGTGGTGCGCGGCGCGTCCCTCGACGTGACCCGCCGCAAGGAGGCCGAGCTCGAGGCGGCCCGGCAGAGGGACGAGCTCGCCCATCTTTCCCGGGTGACGCTGCTCGGCGAGCTCTCCGGCTCGCTCGCCCACGAGCTCAACCAGCCGCTGACCGCGATACTCTCCAACGCGCAGGCCGCGCTGAGGTTCCTCGACGACGGCGGCCGCAACCTCGAGGAGATCCGGGCGATCCTCGCGGACATCGTTGCCGAAGACAAACACGCGGGCGAGGTCATCCGGCGGCTTCGCCTGCTCATGAAGAAGGGCGAGGTCCACCTCCAGCCGATGGACATCTCCGAGGTCGCCGACGAAGTGATGCGCCTGGTGCGCAGCGACCTGGTCCGGCAGGGCGTCGAGGCGACGGCCGAGCTTCCCTCGGGGCTGCCGCCGGCGCTCGGCGACCGGGTGCAGATTCAGCAGGTGATCCTGAACCTGGTCGCCAATGCCTGCGACGCGATGAAATCGGCGGCGAATCCGGCGGATCGCCGGATCGTCGTACGCGCCGAGCGCGGGGACGGCGCCGGCGTTCGCGTCTCCGTGTCCGATCTCGGAGACGGCATCTCCGCCGCCGCCGCGGACCGCATCTTCGAGCCGTTCTTCACGACGAAGTCCGACGGCATGGGACTGGGGCTCGCCGTGTGCCGGACGATCATCGCCGCTCACGGCGGCACGCTCTGGGCGACGCCGAACCCGGACCGCGGATCGACCTTCTCGTTCACGCTCCCCGCCGCCGGAGGCGTTTCGTGAAGGAGCGCGAGGTGGTCTTCATCGTCGACGACGACCCCGCGGTCCTGAAGGCGCTCACGCGCCTGATCGTCTCCGCGGGCCTGGAGGCGCGTCCGTTCGGCGCGCCGGACGAGTTCCTGAAGGCCTACGAGCCCCGATCCGGCGGCTGCATCGTGCTCGACCTCTCGATGCCGGGCCGGGACGGCCTCGCGATCCAGGACGCCCTCGCCGAGCGCGGGAGCGAGCTGCCGGTCATCTTCCTCACCGGGCACGGGGACGTGCCGCGCTCCGTCCGCGCGATGAAGGCGGGCGCGGTCGACTTTCTCTCCAAGCCCGTCGACGACCAGGTGCTCCTGCGCGCCGTCCAGGACGCACTGCGCGCCGACCGCGAGCGCCGCGGCGGCCGCGAAGAGCGCGAGCGAGTCCGCGAGCGGGTCGCGTCGCTGACGGAGCGCGAGCGCCAGGTCCTCGACGGAGTGATCGCCGGCAAGCTCAACAAGCAGATCGCCGGCGCGCTCGGCATCGCGGAGAAGACCGTGAAGGTGCATCGGGGGAGGGTGATGGAGAAGATGGGCGCCGACTCCGTCGCCGAGCTCGTCCGGATGCTCGAACGCACGGAACCGCCGCGGTCCTGAGGAGATCCCCGGCCCCATCGGACCGACTCCCGGTCATCGGTTAGGACCAAGGCCCAATCGAGATCCGGCCCCGCGACTGCTACCGTTTCGCGGTGGAAAGAAAGCGCCCCCTGATCGCCGTCGTCGACGACGACGAGTCCGTCCGTCGGGCCCTCGAGCGCGTGCTGCGCGCCGCCGGGATGGACGCGGAGACCTACTCCCGCGGCGTCGATCTCGTCGCGGACGTCGCGCGGCTCGATCCGGACTGCGTCGTCCTCGATCTACAGATGCCCGGACTGGACGGCTTCGAGACGCAGGCGCGGCTGACGGAGGCTTCGTGCGGAATCCCGATCGTGGTGCTCACCGCCTACGAGGGCGAGGGCGCGAGCGACCGCGCGATCCGAGCGGGCGCCGCGGCCTTTCTGCAGAAGCCGGTGGACAGCCGCGTCCTCCTCGACGCGGTCATCACGGCGATCGAGCGCCGCAAGCCGGCCGCCGACGGACCGGCGGCTTCGGAGGGTCCGACGCGATGATCTCCCCGGTCCTGCAACACGGGCGCGTGGGACGAAAGTCCGATGGCACGGCGGCCGCGCCGCTGCTACGGTTCGCGGCTCGTGAGCGTATGAGCGAATCCTCCTTCGACCAGAGCAGCGGCCTGAGCTCCACGGCGGAGAGCGCCGGATTCTGGACGCTGTTCGTCGTCCAGACGGCGGCGCTCTTCGTGCTGGCCTCTTACGCGATACCGGTGTACCGGCTTCTCTTCGTCGGTCCCGGGCTGGCCGAGCCCGCGGCTTCCGCCCGCCTCCCGCTGTTCTGTGCGGCCACGCTCATGCAGATCTGCTACTGGAGCCGGCGCCGCTTCCTGAGCGTCCCGAGGCTGCGGCGCGACGACCTCTCCGGGCATCTCCTGCTCTTCATCTCGCGGTCGCTGTTCGTCTCTTCCGCCACGTTTCTGCCGATCGCGTTCTTCGTCCGGTCGACCGACACGGTCCCGTCGCCTTTCGGCGTCGTTCTCGTGCCTCTCGTCCTCTTCGCGGTGTTCTGCTACGCGAGCGAGGTGGAGCGCCTCGGCCGCACGCGCCTCGATCCGCACGCGGACTGAGATCCTGGTGATAGGCTCGTCGCGAAGACGGCGGCCTGATTGAACTCCAACCCGCTTCCCCATCCGCGCCCCGACGCGGCGCTTCAGCGATTCCCCTTCCCCTTCTACTTCTACTTCCACCAGCGTGCGCGGAACGGCGCCTGCCGTTTTCCGATCCCCCCGTCGTTCGCCTGACGCTCGACGCATTCGAAGGAGCGCATCCATGACGGTTCGTATCCCTGCGCGTTCTCTCGTCGCCCTCGCCATGGCCGCGCTCCTGCTGGTCGCGCCCGCGGTCTCGGCGGCTCCGTCTCCCGGCTCGCCGGCGGCTCCCCGGGGCCCGAAGGTGGGAGACCCCGGGTGGCCGCGGGAGGTGGTGAAGGACGGCGCGACGCTGACCTACTATCAGCCCCAGGTCGATTCCTGGCAGGACTACCGCGAGATCAAGGCGCGAGTCGCCTTTTCGCTGACGTCTACGGATGCGCCGAAGGCGCTCGGCGTCGCGTCCCTGTCCGCCAGGACCGTCGCGGACAAGGAGACGCGAACGGTCGTCGTCAAGACGATCTCGATCGACGACGTCCGCTTCCCCTCGCTGAACGAGGAGCAGGAGAAGGCGGCGGCCAAGACGTTCGGCAAGCTCTTTCCGACGGCGGGTCTGACCGTGTCCCTGGACCGGATCGTCGCGGAGCTCGACAGCAAGTCCGTGAGCGCGGCTCCGATCGACGTCAAGAACGAGGCCCCGCGCATCTTCGTCTCGAACGAGCCCGCGATCCTGCTGCTCGTGGACGGCGAGCCCGTCTACGCGCCGATCGAGGGAATCTCGATGAAGTACGTCGTCAACACGAACTGGGACCTCTTCTGGAACGAGACCACCGCCCACTACTACCTGCTCGACGAGATGACCTGGCTCACGTCCCAGAAGCTCGACGGCGACTGGGTGCCGGTGCGCTCCCTGCCGGCGGAGATGTCGAATCTTCCCTCGGGCCAGAACTTCGACGACGTCAAGAAGCTCATCCCGCCGCCTCCCGTGAAGGCGGTGCGGACGAAGGTCTTCTACACGGACAAGCCCGCGGAGATCGTGGCGTTCGACGGGCCGCCCGTCTGGGCCGACATCGAGGGGACCGGTCTCGTCTACGCGAAGAACACCGACGCCGATTTCTTCCTCCACAAGACCGACCGGCAGTACTACTACCTCGTCTCCGGGCGGTGGTTCCGCTCGCAGTCGCTCGAGGGACCGTGGACGTTCGCGAGCGCCGACCTGCCGGAGGATTTCGGCAAGATCCCGGAGAAGTCGGCGAAGGCCGGAGTGCTGGCGTCCGTGCCCGGCACGCAGGAGGCCGCCGACGCGGTTCTCCTCGCACGCATCCCGACGACGGTCGTCGTCAACAAGGCCGAGGCCGAGAAGGCCGTCAAGGTCTACTACGCCGGCGGCGAGCCGCAGTTCAAGCCGATCGAGAACACCTCGATGTCCTACGCGACCAACACCCAGGAGAAGGTCATCCGGCTCGGAGACATCTACTACCTGTGCTACCAGGGAGTGTGGTTCGCGTCGACGGCGCCGACCGGTCCGTGGAAGACCTGTGACGAGGTGCCCGCCGAGATCTACAAGATCCCGGCGAGCTCGCCGATGTACAACGTGACGTACGTGACGGCCTCGAACCCGACCGACACGACCGTCGAGTCGAGCTACACGTCCGGCTATGTCGGCTCGTTCGTCGTCGGCTTCGGGGTCGGCGCCTGCGTCGTGTGGGGAACGGGCTGGTACTACCCTCCCTACTACTGGTACGGCGGGTACTACCCGGTCTACTGGCCGTACCCGTATGCATACGGCTACGGGGCCTGGTACAACTCCGCGGCCGGACGCTACGGCATGGGCGGCGCGGTCTACGGCCCGTACGGCATGGCGGGAGGTGCCGCCTGGTACAACCCGTCGACCGGCCGCTACGGACGGATGTCGACCGTGCAGACTCCCTGGGGCGGGCGGACCTGGTCCTCGAGCTACAACCCGTACACGGGCGTCGCGACGGCGCGCGCCGGCGGATGGAACGCGTACGGGTCGTGGGGCTCCACGGCGATCGCGCGCGGCGACGACTGGGCGGCCTCCAATCGCATTTCCAACTCGCAGGGAACGGTGCGGCGCACGACGACCTCCGAGGGCGGCTCGATGACGAAGGTCCGGACGGACCAGGGCACCGTGCGCGTCGGGCAGGACGCGAACAACAACGTGTACGCCGGCAAGGACGGCAACGTCTACAAGCGCGACCAGAGCGGCAACTGGTCCAAGTACGAGAACGGCGGCTGGGGCTCGGTCGACAAGCCGCAGCGGCCGTCTTCCGGGGAAGGCAGCACGCGGCCGGCGACGTCGGATCTCGGGTCCCGGGACGGCTCCCGGCTCTCGTCGGGATCGGGCTCCGGGAGCTCGTGGAAGGGCTCGGACGTCTCGCGGGACCTCAACCGGGAGGCGTCGTCGCGGCAGCGCGGATCGAACCGCGCGAGCTCCTACAGCGGCGGCTCACGGAGCTACAGCGGCGGCGGCATGAGCCGCGGCGGCGGGGGATTCCGCGGAGGCGGCGGAGGCGGACGCCGCCGCTAGCGCGAAGTCGGGGGCGGCGGCCGGGTCGCCGGCGGGGCGACGTTCTTACGTCTTCGTCCGCGTGGTGCGCCGCCGCTTCGGGCCCGGCTTCGGCTTCTCGTCTTCGTCCTGTCGGGGCTCGCTGATGACGAAGGGATGCGTCGAGCCGGAAAGCTCGTCGAGAACCTTCGCGACCAGGCCCGTCCAGCCCGTCTGGTGGGACGCCCCCAGCCCCTTCCCCGAGTCTCCGTGGAAGTACTCGTGGAAGAGGACGAGATCCTTCCAGTGTGGGTCGCGGCGGAAGATCTCGAGGCCGTCGAAGACGGGGCGGCCGCCGTTCGAGTCGGGCAGGAAGATGCGCGTCATGCGGCGCGCGAGCTCCTCGAACACCTCCCGGAGATTCATCAGGCGGCCCGATCCGGTCGGGCACTCGACCTGGAAGTCGTCGCCGAAGAACTGGTGGTAGCGGCGGAGCGACTCCAGGATGAGGTAGTTGATCGGGAACCAGATGGGGCCGCGCCAGTTCGAGTTGCCGCCGAAGAGCCCGGTCGTCGACTCTCCGGGCTCGTAGTCGAGGCGGTGGATCGTTCCTCCCGCGTCCACCATGTAAGGGTGCGCGAGGTGGTACCGCGAGACGGAGCGGATCCCGTACGGCGAGAGGAACTCGTTCTCGTCGAGCATGACGGCGAGGATGCGCCGGAGCTGCTCCGGCCGCGCCGCGGCGAACAGGACGCGCGTCTCGCCGCCCTTCGTGACCATCGAGGAACAGCCCTCGACCAGGTCCTTCCGGTTCTCCTCGAACCACTGCATCCGCCGCTTGAATCCCGGAAACCGGTCGAGCAGCCTCCGGTCTCCGGTCACGACCGCGAAGAGCGGGATGAGACCGACCGCCGAGCGCGCGCGGACGTGCTCCGCCGTCCCGTCCGGCCGGCGGATCGCGTCGTAGAAGAACCCGTCCTGCTCGTCCCACAGGTTGAGGTTGTCGTCGCCGACGTGGTGCATCGCCTGGGCGATGTTGACGAAGTGCTCCCAGAACTTGCTCGCCACGTCCTCGTACGAAGGATCGTCGATCGCCAGCTCGAGCGCCATGCCGAGCAGGTTCAGGCAGTACATCGCCATCCAGCTCGTTCCGTCCGCCTGCCCGAGGGTCCAGCCCGGAGGCAGCGGCGTGTTGCGGTCGAAGACGCCGATGTTGTCGAGGCCGAGGAACCCGCCCTCGAAGATGTTGTCGCCGAACTCGTCCTTGCGGTTCACCCACCAGTCGAAGTTCAGGAGCAGCTTGTGGAAGATGCGCACGAGGAACGAGCGGTCGGCGCGGCCGAACTTCCTCTGCTCGATCTGGTACACGCGCAACGCCGCCCACGCGTGCACCGGCGGGTTCACGTCCCCGAACGCCCACTCGTACGCCGGGATCTGCCCGTTGGGGTGCATGTACCACTCGCGGAGCATCAGGATGAGCTGGTCCTTGGCGAACTGCGGGTCGACCAGGGCGAGGACCACGCAGTGGAAGGCGAGGTCCCACGCCGCGAACCACGGGAACTCCCAGGTGTCCGGCATCGAGAGCACGTCGGCGGCATAGACGTGGGTCCACTGGCGATTGCGGCCCTGCCGCCGTTGCGGAGGCGGCGGAGGCTCCGCGGGATCGCCGAGGAGCCAGCGGCGAACGTCGTAGGCGTAGAACTGTTTCGACCAGATCATCCCGGCCAGGGCCTGCCGCATGACGAGCCGCTCGTCTCGCGACAGCGAGTCCGAGATCACGGCGCCGTAGAACTCGTCGGCCTCCCGGCGCGCCCGGTCGATGGCGGTGTCGAAGTCGGGGCCGAGAGCCGCACCCGTCTCGAGCGGCGCCGGCGAGAGCCGCAGGCGGACGCGTGCGCTGCCGCCGGCCGCCACGGCGAGGCGCGTCCACGCCGCCGCCTTCGTGCCGCGGCGTGCGGGGTTCACCGCATCCGCCCGTCCCCCGACGAGATACGCGTGGAACGCGTCCTTGACGTACGGCGAGGGATTCGGCGACTGGAACATGCGCTCCATGTTCGTTTCGTTCTCGGTGAACAGGAGCTCGGCATCCGGTTCGGCATGGAGCCAGCGGGGGCCGTACTCGGGGACGTCGGCGCGGATCCTCCCGGACGCGCCGTCGGCGGCGAGCGCCGGGCGTTCGGATCCGTCCCAGGACCACGTGTTGCGGTACCAGATCGTCGGCAGCAGGTCGATGCGGGCCTCCTCGGGGCCGCGGTTGAACACGGTGATCTCGATGAGGATGTCTTCGACGTCCGCCTTCGCGTACTCGACGAACACGTCGAAGTAGCGTCCGTCGTCGAAGACGCCGGTGTCGAGCAGCTCGTACTCGGGCTGACCCCTTTCGCGCCGCCGGTTCTCGGCGAGGAGCTGCGCGTACGGATACTCCGCGTGCGGGTACTTGTAGAGCGCCTTCAGGTAGGAGTGCGTCGGCGTGGCGTCGAGATAGAACCAGCACTCCTTGACGTCCTCGCCGTGGTTTCCCTCGGCGTTCGTGAGGCCGAACAGCCGCTCCTTGAGGATCGGATCGCGCCCGTTCCAGAGGGCGAGCGCGAAGCAGATCCTCTGGTGGCGGTCGGAGATGCCGAGGAGCCCGTCCTCGTTCCACCGGTACGCGCGCGAGCGCGCGTGGTCGTGAGGGAAATAGTCCCACGCGGTGCCGTCGCGGCTGTAGTCCTCGCGGACGGTTCCCCAGGCGCGGCTCGAGAGATAGGGTCCCCACCGGTTCCAGTGGGCGAGGCGGCTGTCGTTGTCGGCGAGGCGGCGGCCCTCGGCGGTGTCGGACGTCTTCACGGAGCGGCGGACGGGTCGGACCAGCCCTCGACGTCCGACGCGAGCGCGTCCGCCTCCTTCGGCCCCCACGATCCCGGCGCATAGGGATGGACCGGCGTGGCGTCGTCGAGGACGTTCTGGACGACCTCCCACGCCGCCTCGACGGCGTCCTCGCGCACGAAGAGAGTCGAGTCTCCCGCCATGGCGTCGGTCAGGAGCCTCTCGTACGCGTCGACCTCGTCGTTGCGGTCGCTCGACATGGCGACGAGCTCCGTCGGCATCGAGACCATCTCGGGGCCGGGCTTCTTGATGCGCGCGGAGATCGAGATCGACGTCTGCGGGCCGAGCCGGAACCGGAACCGGTTGCTCTCCTTGGGCGAGAGCTTCCACAGGGGCGGCCGCTTCAGGTCGACGAGCACCTCCGTCGCCGTGACCGCCATGCTCTTGCCGGCGCGGATCAGGAAGGGCACGTCGGCCCACCGCCAGGACTCGACGCGGAGCCGCAGAGCCGCGAACGTCTCGACGGTGGAGCCGGGCTTGACGCCCGGTTCCTGCGCGTAGCCGTCGAACTGCCCGCGCACGACGTCCGAGGGCTTCAGCGGCTCGATCGAACGGAACACCTTCACCTGCTCGTCGCGCACGGAGTCCGGGTAGAGCGAGGTCGGCGGCTCCATCGCGAGCAGCGCGACGACCTGCAGCAGGTGATTCTGGACGACGTCCCGGATCGCGCCCGTCTCGTCGTAGAACTTGCCCCGCCCCTCGACGCCGAACGACTCCGCCATCGTGATCTGGACGCAGTCCACCGTGTTGCGATTCCAGATCGGCTCGACGAACGTGTTCGCGAAACGGAAGAAGAGGAGGTTCTCCACCGTCTCCTTGCCGAGGTAGTGGTCGATCCGGAAGACCCGGTCCTCCGAGAAGACCGTGTGGAGGACCCGGTTGAGCTCCCGGGCGGATACCAGGTCGTGCCCGAAGGGCTTCTCGATGACGACGCGGGCGCCGTCCGCGGCCCCGGACTTTCCGAGCTGCTCGATCACCGTCGCGAACAGCGACGGGGGAATGGCGAGGTAGTGAGTCGGGTGGGCAGCGCTCCCGAGCGCCGTCTTCAGCTTCGCGAACGTCGCCGGGTCGGCGTAGTCGCCGTCGATGTAGGACAGCAGCGAGCACAGCTTTCGAAACGCCGCCTCGTCCACTCCGCCGCCGTGCTCCTGGATGCTCTTGCGCGCGCGGTCGCACAGCTGCTCGACGCTCCAGCCCGACTTCGCCACGCCGACGACCGGCACGTCGAGCGTCCCGCGCTTGACCATGCTCTGCAGCGTCGGAAAGATCTTCTTGTACGCGAGATCGCCCGTGGCGCCGAAGAAGACGAGCGCGTCGGACCGGACGCCTCCCCGTCCCCGCCCGCGTCCCCAGTCGGAGAGCTCCGTCGCCACGCCCTCAGCCCTTCTTTTCGACGTGGCCGCCGAACTCGAAGCGCATCGCGGAGAGCAGCTTGTTCGCGAAGTCCGCCTCGCCGCGCGAGTCGAACCGCTCGAAGAGCGAGGCGGTCAGGACGTGCGCCGGGACGCCCTCGTCCACCGCGGCGAGCACGGTCCACCGTCCCTCACCCGAGTCCGACACGCGTCCCGAGAAATTCGCGAGGTCGGGGGACTTCAGGAGCGCGATCGCCGTCAGGTCGAGCAGCCACGACGCGATGACGCTGCCGCGCCGCCAGACCTCGGCGATGTCGGGGAGGTGGAGGTCGTACTGGTAGTGCTCCGGGTTGCGCAGGGGAGTCGTCTCGGCGTCGACCTCGTGCTTCCCCTTGCCGACGTTCGCGTTCTTGAGGATGTTCATGCCCTCCGCGTACGCCGCCATGACGCCGTACTCGATGCCGTTGTGGACCATCTTGACGAAGTGGCCGGCGCCGCACGGGCCGCAGTGCAGGTATCCCTCCTCCGCGGTGCCGGAGACCTTCTCGCGGCCGGGCGTGCGGGGGATGTCGCCGCGGCCCGGCGCGAGCGCGCGGAAGACCGGGTCGAGGCGCTTCACGGCCTCGTCGTCGCCGCCGATCATCATGCAGTAGCCGCGCTCGAGGCCCCACACGCCGCCCGACGTGCCGACGTCGACGTAGTGGATCCCCTTCTGCCGCAGCGCCTGCTGACGGCGGATGTCGTCGATGTAGTAGGAGTTGCCGCCGTCGACGATCGTGTCGTCCTTCTGGAGCCTGGCGGCGAGCTCGCCGACGGAGGCGTCGACCGCCGCCGCCGGCACCATGAGCCACGCGGAGCGCGGCGGCTTGAGCTTCGCGACGAAATCCTCGAGCGAGGCCGCGCCGGTCGCGCCGTCCGCGGCCAGGGCGAGCACGCCGTCCGGATTGCGGTCCCAGACCACGCATTCGTGTCCGGCCTTCATGAGGCGGCGCACCATGTTCGCGCCCATGCGGCCGAGTCCGATCATCCCGAGTTGCATCGCTCCTCCTCGGAGAATGGCACCGCCGTGTTCGGCCTTTCTATCACGCCGTTCGCGCGGCGCCCGCGAGCGGCCGCACGATAGACTCCGCGTTCATCGACGAGGTCAACGCATGTGGTCTCCGACTGAGATAGGAGTCTTGTTCGCGGGCGGCCTGTTCGTCGGCATGCTCGTCATGCTCGAGATCGGCCGCCGGCTGGGCTCCCGCAGGCTCGCCGCCGACCCGGAGAAGGCGCGATCGGGTGTCGGCGCGCTCGAGGGCGCCGTCTTCGGGCTGCTCGGGCTGCTGATCGCGTTCACGTTCTCGGGCGCCGCCGCGCGATTCGACGACCGCCGGCACATGGTCACCGAGGAGGCGAACGACATCGGGACGGCCTGGCTCCGGATCGACCTCCTTCCGGCGGAGGCGCAGCCCGAGCTTCGCGACCTCTTCCGGACGTACCTCGACTCGAGGCTGAAGACCTACGCGGTCCTGCCCGACGTGCGCGCCGCCGAGGCCGAGCTGGCGCGATCGGTCGAGCTCCAGGGGAAGATCTGGACGAGGGCCGTCGCCGCCGTCCGCGGGGCGCCCCCGGGACCGAGCGGCACGGCACTGCTCACGGCGCTGAATTCGATGTTCGACATCGTCACGACTCGCACCGTCGCCACCCGAATACACCCACCGAGCGTCATCTTCGTCATGCTCGCCCTGCTCGCGCTGATCTCGGCTCTCTTCGCCGGAAACGCCATGGCCGAGGCCCGGACCCGGAGCTGGATGCACTTGCTCGGCTATTCGGTGGTCCTCGCGCTGACGGTGTACGTGATTCTGGACCTGGAGCACCCGCGGCTGGGACTCATCCAGGTGAAGGACGCGGACCGGGTCCTGATCGACCTTCGGCAGAGCCTGGGACCGATCGGCGGCCGATGAGGAGCGAGACAACATATTAGCGGAGGCTAATATGTCGGCGCGCGCCCGGGCGCCCCACGCGCGAGGTCTTCCTCCGGTTCTGGAATGAGCTCGCCGGCCGCATCAGCGGCCCGATGGGCTTCCGGGTGGTCCTGCAGCCTCTCGTGGCCGCGCTCTTCGCGCTCCGGTCCGGGCTGCGCAACGCCCGCGAGGGGAGACCCTCCGCGGCCTGGTGAACCGCACCGCGCGCGCCTTTCGCCGCCCCGGCTAGAAGCTCACCGCGAGCGAGCCGACCACCGTCGGCGTCTCCCAACCCGGGTTGAAGACGTAGACCGTCAGCGCGACGCTCTTGTAGGAGAAGCCGACGAAGGGCCCGCGCTGCACGTCGAGGCCCGTGTGGTACGCGCGGGTGCGCTGGGATGCGAACCCGAACGTCAGCCACTCCCACGGCGACCAGCCGAGCTGCGCCCAGTTGTAGAAGTAGTTGTTGTCCGAGTCCTCGACGTCCACGACGTACTCGCCCTCGCTGTAGAGCTCGAAGCCCTTCCACGCGACGGTCATCTCGTAGCCCGGCGCGACCCCGTTGGTGTCGCCGAAGACGCCGCCGGCCATCAGCGTCGCGTCGAGCCGGAGCCCTTCGCCGGCGCCGTCGGCGCGGGGAGCGCCGCCGACCGTGGTGTTCCAGCCAACCCAGGCGGAGCCCGTCTTCCACCCCTCGTAGTTGTAGCGGCCCTCGAGGTGAAGGCCGCCGTGGTTCGCGATGACGGTCGGCTGCGCGTAGTGCCGGTCGTCGGGCGGGAAATAGCCCCAGAGGCTCGCGTCGAATTCCCAGGCCGTCTTTCCGGCGTCGGCCTCGACCTCCTGGTGAACCTCCCGGTCCGGCGTCTGCTGGGCGAGGAGCGCTCCCGGGAGCGCGAGCATCGAGACGAGGAGCAAACGCCGCGGCGTGCTCATCCGCCGAGCGCGATCGTGACGGCGACCAGGACGGCCCCGATCCCGACCATGACGAGCCCGGTGCGCCACGGCCGGAGCCCGGCCCAGTGTCCGACGGAACGGCCCGCGAGGAAGAGCAGGACGATGGCGATCGCGTTCGAGACGCGAAGGGCCGGCATCGTCTGGCGCATCACCAGGAAGGGGACGACGATCGGGAAGGTCGAGAGGAACACGAGGAGGAACACGCCGAGCGCGCCGCGGAAGTCGTCCCGCTCGAGCCAGACCCGCGCCCGCGGCTCCGGCAGCGCGGCGAGCCGCCGGCGGATCGCGTCGAGCTCCTCGGGCCGGAGCACCGATGCCACGAGCGGCGGAAGCTCGCCGGCGATCACCGCGTCGGCGCGGCGCGCGTCGCCGTCCGCGCGCACCCGGCGCAGGAGGGCGAGCCGGCGTCCGCGGTCGCCGAGCACGTTCATCAGGTACATGATCGCGTCGACGATTCCCCACGCGAGGTTGCACCCGATCGCGCCGATCAGCATGGTGCGGACCTCCTCGCGCCCGCTCGTCGCGGCACTGAGAGATCCGGTGAACGTCAGCACCATGATCACGCCGAAGAGCACTTCGGCGGACCGCTCGGCGGGGTCGAGGACGCGCCGGCGCCGCGGGGCGGACTCCGGCGCGCTCTCGGAGGACGTCAAGGGAAGCGAGGTCCGGGCTTACTCCTCATCGTCGGTGATCGCCCAGGTCTTGTCCGGGTCGAACAGCTTGATGGCGGGCGCGACCTGGCCCGTATTCGGCCCGAGGTCCTTCTGGTAGACGACGCCGTCGTTGTTGACCAGGAAGGTCATGATCCCCGTCACGCCGTGCTTCGCCGGCCACGCGATCGCGGCGAAGCCTCCGATCATCCGACCGGCGACGATGTAGTCGCGCCGTCCGAGGCGCGCATGGGTGCCCTGGCCGGTCAGCGTGCGGAAGTAGTAGCCGTTGAAAGGCTCCGACTTGCTGGCGTGTCCCTCGGCGAGCGCCTTCGCGACGACGTCGCCGATCGGGCCTCCCTGCGTGCCGTCGGCGTTCTGCCAGGAGAGCCCGTCGTGCTTGCCGGGGCTGCTGATCCACTTCTGGGCGTACTCGGGCCGCGGCGCGCCGTCGCGCGCCTCCGACGCGTATTCTTGCTGCGCCTCGACGTAGCCGCGCAGCAGGTTGATCGCCTGAAGCTCGTCGTGGCCGATGCGCCGGGCGAGGATCTCGTGCCTGCCGGACTTGGCGTCGAAGCGCCACTTTCCGTCCTTCTGCACCAGCGGGATGGGCATCGGCCAGTCGTCCGCACCGACCTCGATGACCGCCGTCTTCGGCGTCTTCGGATCGATGGCGACGTTCAGCTTCTCCTTGGCGAGCTCCGCGAACTTCGTATGCCGGTTCTTGTCGTCGACGGCGTCGCCCGTATCGACGAGGTCCTTGCTGCCCGACCCGAAGATCTCGACCAGGGCGGCGGTGTCGTTCGCCGCCGATGCCTTCACCAGGGCGTCGGCGGCCTGCTGCGGCGAGTCGAACGCCTTCTGGGCGGCGAGCGGAAGAGCCGCCAGAAGGAGTCCGGCCGCCGCCGCGGCGACGACGCGGCCCGGTGCCGAGCCGAGGAAATGCAGTTTTTGGAATCTCATGTCTCTCTCCTTGGCTCCTAGCGCCGCCGTCCGCCGCCGCCGCCGCCGCTGCGCCCGCCGCCGCTCCGGCTCATGCTCGAGGAGCCGCGCGAGCTCGACGAACGCGCGCTGCTCCCGCTGTAGCCGCCGCTGCTGCCGCCGAAGGCACTGCCGCCGCCCCCGCGCGAGCTCGAGGGGGAGGCGCTGCGGCTGCCGACCCGATCGCCGCCGCCACCACCACCACCACCGCTGAACTGGCTGCCGCCGCCGCCGGAGCGGTTGCCCGCGGAGGCGCCGCCGGCCGACGACCGGCTGCTCGCGCCCGCGCGGTCCCCGCCGCTGCGGCTGCTCTGCTGCTGGCGCGATTGCGCGCCCGCCGACCGCGACGACGCCGAGTCGCCGCGCGCGGACCCGCCGTACTTGCTCGCCGTCGCCTTGTCCTTGTACGGCGCGCCGCCGCGCTGGGCCGAGTTGTGCTGCCAGTTGCTGTTGCCGCTGCGGTTTGCCGCCTGGTTGCCGTTTCGGTTGTTGCTGTTCTTGACGTAGTTGTTGTTGTTGTTGATCGTGATGTCGTTGTGGCCGCCGCCGCCCCAGCCGCAGCCCCAGCCTCCCGAGATCGCCGCGCCCCACGCCATGCCGACGCCGAAGCTCAGGAGCGCCGCGCCCGGCACGTACGGCGGGTAGTACATCGGCGGATACGGGTACACGGGCGGCGGGTACACGACCGTCGGGTTGTACGACGGCACGTAGATCACCTCCGGCTGTGCGGGCTGGATGACGATGACTTCCTTCGTCTCGACGACCTTCGTCTCGATCTTCTGCTGCTCGCTGGACTCCAGCTTCCCGTTGTCCTTCGCCTTCTTGCGCATGCGCTGGACGGCGTCCATGACGTCGGCCTGCTGAGCGAGCACCGCGTCGCCGAGGTCCTCCGTCCACTGGATGTTCTCGGAGAGCACTTTCAGCGCCTCGGGCAGGGAGACGAGCGCCTGGATGCTCGGGTCCCAGTCCTGCTGCTGCGCCGCCTTCTCCAGCTGTTCGCCCTTGAGGCTGGAGTTCTTGGTGAGCCACTGCTGCGCCGCGATGATGTCGATCGGGTAGGTGGAGGCGACGAGGCACTGCGCGATGAGCGGATCGGGATAGAGCGCGATCGGCGCGACCAGCGAGTCGAGCTGGTCCGGCGTCAGCTTGGCGGACTCCGCGTCCGCGGCGGGAGCCGTCTGAGCGGCGGGAGCGTCCTGGCGCAGCGAGAGGGCCGTCATCTCGGGCGCCGCGAGCAGGGCCGAGAGCGCGGCCACGACGGCTGCGCCGCCCGACTCGCCGAGCCGGATTCGGAATCTTCGGATCGAGGGCATCGAGTCCCTCCCTTTCTGGGTTTGGGGGAAACGGTCGACGGTGCGGATATTACCTTTCATCCGGTCTCAACTCGGCACCAGGTAGAGCGTGACGGCGAAAACGGCGTAGACGGCGAGGAGCTGGACTCCCGAGTACCAGGCGGCGACTCCACTGGACGCCGCCAGCGACACGGTCAGGGTGGTCAGCAGCACCAGGAGGACCTGCGCGCCGCCGAAGTTCAGGTCCATGGGGGTCGGCGAGATGAAGTAGCTGATGATCAGCAGGACCGGGGCGACGAAGAGGGCGATCTGGGAAGAGCTGCCCATCGCGATGCCGACGCTCAGGTCGAGGCGGTTCTTCATCGCCCCCGAGAAGGCGGCGGTCATCTCGGCCGCGGCGCCCACGAGCGAGACGACGATGAATCCCACGAACGCCCTGGACATCCCGAGGGACAGGGCGGCCTCCTGGACCGATCCGACGAAGATCTCGCTGACGAGCGCGATGCACACCGTGGCGCCGGCGAGGGCGGCGAGAGACGGTCCCAGCGGCCACGCGGCCTCGTGCTCGGACGCTCCCGCGCTGCGGAAGAACTCGCTGTGCGTCTTCAGCGAGAAGAGGAGGCTCAGGGCGTAGGTCGCGAGGAGGATCGACGCGATCGCCAGGCTCAGCGGCTGCGTGAAATGGGGAACGTTGAGCGTATCGACGCGCGCGACCGCCGAGGGGATGAGGAGCGCGATCGACGCGAGCAGCAGCATGCCCGCCTGGATGCGCGAGTTCTTCGGGTTGAACTCCATGACGCGATTCTTCAGGCCGCCGAGCAGGAACGACCCGCCCAGCATGAAGAGGCTGTTCGTGACGACCGCCCCGGTGATCGACGCCTTGACGAGGTCGATCATGCCGGCCCGCAGAGCCGTGATCGCGATGACGAGCTCGGTCAGGTTGCCGAGCGTGGCGTTGAGGAGTCCCCCGATCGAGTCGCCCGTCCGCGCGGCGACGCTCTCCGTCGCGCGGGAGAGCAGCGCCGCGAGGGGGACGATCGCGACGATCGAGAAGAGGAAGAGCGCGGTGTGCGCCGTCGGGCGCAGGCGGTGAGCGACGAGGAGAACGGGAGTCGCGGCGAGCAGCCAGTAGATCGGGGTCCGCAGCAGCTCCCGCAACACGCCGGGTGAGGCCGCCTCCGCGGCCTCGTGGGCGTGAGCGTGGGCGCCCGCGCCCCGCGCCGGCGGACGGCTTTTCGACATGGTCCAGCCGCTACGAGTACCGCGTTCGCATCGGCTTGACCAGTTGCACCAAGGTGCAACGCGCCGCGCGCTCCGCCCCGAATGGGCCGGAATAAGGACACGCGGGGGCGCGGTATAGCGTGGGGACATGACGGTTCGTGGCGGCTCGATCCTCGTTCTGAACTCGGGATCCTCCAGCCTCAAGTTCGGCCTGTACGCGAAGACGGGCGAAGGCTGGCGCCCACGGGTGAAGGGGAAGCTCGACGGAATCGGCGCGTCGCCGCGGTTGACCGCGAAAGACGAGCGCGGGGAGACGCTCGAGGAGCGGCCGGTCGAGCACGGCGTTCGCGAGGGCGGCGGCGCGATCGACCACCTGGCCGGCTGGCTCGCCGCGCGCTTCCCGGGCGAACGCCCGATCGGAGTCGGGCACCGGGTCGTGCACGGCGGAGCG
>Ga0207683_10001585_pt1 | contig 20512 bp, 20 predicted proteins | sample KBSM73metaG_FD_184333 | JGI IMG/M metagenome (GOLD analysis project Ga0207683, IMG submission 184333) | Miscanthus rhizosphere microbial communities from Kellogg Biological Station, Michigan, USA - KBS M7-3 metaG (SPAdes) (version 2) | ecosystem: Host-associated > Plants > Roots > Rhizosphere >... | reverse complement strand
TCGCGGTCACCCGCGTTGACACATCATTGGCGCGCCGCCATGTGGCCCGCCTGCCGACAAGATCATGACCTCGTGGAGAGGTGGCCGAGTGGTTAAAGGCAGCAGACTGTAAATCTGCCCGCGCAAGCGTACGCTGGTTCGAATCCAGCCCTCTCCACCATTACGGAATCGGCGGTTTCTGCCGCTGCTGTCGAATTCGGCGGCTATGGACGCAAATCGGGCTTTTCAACGCGCTTTTCCCAAATCCCCTTATTTTTCGCCATTTGCGATCCGTTCCCAGGAAGCGGCCACTGGGCTTTGCGGCGCTCGAGCAGTGACATGCCAATTCACGCGAAGCCTGACACGATCAACTGACCTGGTCGCTTCAACTATTCCTAAATCACTGAATTTGTGGCATTCTTGGAGAGTCGCAACTGCGCGTCCTGGTAGGAATGGAATAGGCGCATGTCAGACGCCCAGTATCTAATCAAACGAGAGCAACAAGAGCTCGAAGCCGCCCTGCGATCGACAGACGAGAGGGTCCGACAGGTGCATCTCGAATTGGCAGATTGTTATACGCGCCGCGTCTCAAAGCGCAGCGCCTCGAGGATGTACGGGAAATCGCGCTGATCCCAGGGATTGGTTCTTAATGAAGCGCGTGCCAAGGCCGACATTTGGCCGGCCTCGACGTCGTCGACGCTGAATCAGTCTCATCGGGCTTAGGAAGATCAGGCACGATCCGACGTTCGGCGCCATCGAGCGCGTGACGAGGTCCGGCCGAGGCACGACCCTATCGATCCCGCTAGCCGTCTGCTTTGGGTGAAATCGCGACTCTTCGAAGCGGACTAGGGTTCAGTCAGGCGGATTGCGCTCGCTTATGAGCGGGTCCTGGAACCAATCGACGCGAAAATGCTCAAAAATTGGCGGAAAACTGGCTTAAGCATTCAATATAACCTAAGTTGTGACAATGGACTCGCTGCTCGGAGTGCGCAGCATGTTTGGCGGGGTGGGTGTCGCATTGGACGATTCGGACGGCGCGCGCGGCGCGCATCGTCAGAGCACAGACGTGGGCGCTGAGGACCTCATGGCCCAGCGAGTCGCCCGGCTGACTCCCGCCCAGCTCGATTGCCTGCGGCTGGTCGACCGCCTTCTGTCATCCAAGGAAATCGCTGCCGAGCTCCACATTTCTCCGCACACCGTCGACCAGCGGATTCGCCAGGCGCTCGCAATCCTTGGTGTCGAGCGCCGCGCGCAGGCGGCGAGGATCGTCGCCCAGTACGAAGGCACATATCAGCGGTTGATACATCAATCGCCGTACATTGAGCCCGATACAGCTCACGGCCACCCAGAGGCCGCGGTCAGTCATCAGATTCGGCACGCTGACCGCGCAGGGGGGACCGGGGGAGCAGGTTTCCTAACCGAGCAGAGGCCCGCGTCATCTTGGTCTTCCCTGCAACCGCCGTTTGCCACTAGGAGCAACCCGCGGAATGAGATGAGCGTCGGCCAGCGGCTGTTCTGGATCGCCACGATTGCGATCGGAGCGGCATTTTCGGCGGGTATGTATCTCGCCGGCTTGGAAAGCCTCGCAAGGCTTCTCAAGAGTTAAATCGCAGACTGACCCCGGATCAGACCGCTTAGCACTCTGGCGCCGTAGCGCCGGAAAGGAGCAGTCATGCGCAAACAGATGATCGAACAAGCGGCTTTAGAGGTCGCAACGCAGGTTCGCGCTGTGGAAGACAGCATCGAGGCCGCCCTCGCAGAACTTGCAGAACTTCAGTCGCGAATGATCCACGCGAGAGGAATTACGGGCGCAGGCTTCGTAGCCAGCCATGGCGCCTTCGAGCAGCTCGCCGCAACCACCAACGGCCTCGTCGCTGCGCGGGGTGGAATAGCCCACTGTCATGTGGAGCTTGCCGAGACTCGCAAATCGATTCCCGGCCTGCGCACGGTCGCATTCGGCGACGGAGACGAATGCCCGCCGGCATCGGCGAGCATCGATCTCCGAATCGTCGCCTGAAACGGAGGCGGTTGACCGGGCAGTCATCCGGCTGTCCGGTCTCTGAACGACCATGACCAGAATCATTCTATTCAACCTGCTGCTGTTCGGGGCGTGCGGCTACGCGTTCCTTCGCGGCACCAGGGACGCTCGCATCGTTGCACTTGTGTGCATTGCCGCGGACTTCGCGACCTTGGCGGTCAAAGGTCCGTCTGCGACGAGCTATGCGTCGGTCGAAACGGGAGTGATGATCGTTGATCTCCTGACGTTCGCAGCGTTCACCTTTGTCGCGCTGACGTCCGATCGTTTCTGGCCCCTGTGGGTCAGCGGACTGCAGCTCACGACAAGCATGGGACATGCGCTCAAGGGCATCGAGGCTAGTCTCCTGCCCATCGCCTATGCGGCGGCGCTGCGCTTCTGGAGCTATCCGATCCTCATCATCCTGGCAGTCGCGGTCTGGCGTCACCAGCAGCGGGTGCGCCAACAAGGTGTCGGAAGCCGGGCATAAGTCCAACCCGGCTGGACAGCGACGCTGACGGAGCTAAGCCCCGGCGAATGTCGAGGCGAAAGAGATCTCACGAGAGTCGCGGGACTCCGAACCGTCCGCGATTCTGGGGCAAGCACGCCGTGTCTGCCGCGCTCGACAATCCGGACCGAAGGGTCCTGCGGGCCTGGGCGACGCGTGACGCAGCCTCGTTCATGCAGTTCCCGAAAGACGTGGCGGTTACGCTCGCCGAAGCCCCGGACCTCGGCCGCCTCGTTCCGAGCGACGCTCCGCACCAAGGCGTCGTGATAGAAGTCGAGCCGCTCGAGGAAGTATGGATCGACGACCTGCTGACCGAAGCTCCCGAGCGCGCAGTGCTGCTCGTGCTCGATCAGGTCACCGACCCTCACAATGTCGGCGCGATCCTCCGCTCCGCCGCAGCATTCGGGGCGATCGGAATCGTCACCCAGGACCGGCACTCGCCGCCCGAAAGCGGCGTCGTCGCCAAAGCTGCCTCCGGTGCCCTCGAGCGTGTTCGCTGGACGCGGGTCGTCAATCTGGCCCGAGCGCTCGATGACATCGGCGAGGCGGGATTCTGGCGAATCGGCCTGACTGGCGATGCCGACACCGACCTCAAGGATGCGCTTGGTCCGCCTCGAGTCGCGATGGTGCTTGGCGCGGAGGGAGCGGGCATGAGGCCGAATACGCGCGAGCATTGCGATGCGCTGGCGAGGCTGCCGATCAGCGACTCGGTCGAAAGCCTGAACGTTTCCAACGCGGCAGCAGTCGCCCTGTATGCGGCGAGCGTCGGCTGATGGTTCGAACGAGCAACAGCATTCGGAAGCATGTCGAGGAGCTCGCGCAGCGCGAGCCCGCCTTCGCCAAGGTCGTCAAGCAGCATGGGATCCCGGAGCCACGCAACAGCGAGCCCGGTGCCCAAACTCTGCTCCGGACCATCGTCGGGCAACAGGTCAGCGTGGCCGCGGCCCGTTCAATGTGGGCGAAGCTGGAGGTGGCGTTCGGCTCGCCGCCCGACCTCAACCGGCTTCTCGCGGCCAGCCACGAAGAGCTTCGGGCCGCAGGCATGTCGCGGCAAAAATCCGGCTACATCAGAAGCCTCGCGGAGTTGGTGATTTCCGGCGAGCTGGACCTCGAGAAGCTGCCCGCGGACGATGAGGAAGCCATCGCCCTCCTCACCCGGATCAAGGGTATCGGGCGATGGTCAGCGGAAATCTATCTACTGTTCGCGGAAGGAAGAGCGGATGTTTTCCCCGCGGGCGATCTCGCCGTCATGGTCGAGCTCGGGCGCCTGATGGGCCTCGACGAAAAGCCGAGCGAGAAGCAACTACGCGAGCTTGCCGAAGCGTGGCGTCCATACCGAGGAGCAGCCGCCGTACTCGCCTGGCATAGCTATAATTCGAGCGTTCTTTAGGTCCGGAGCGCCGTCGGCAGCTGGTGGGCGCCCAAGCCATAATATTCTCGCGCGCCCTCATCGATGTGCAGCGGCCCGAGCTTTTCTCTGCCCGTCTCCCGACCCACGAGATAGGCCGCCGACGTCTGCCCCTTGCCGCCGCTCCATTCATAGAGCGCATTGAAGGCGATGACGGGGACGAACGCCTTGCGGCCGCCCACGGCATATTCCTGGATCGCGGCGCGGGGGGCGACGACCTGGCTCTTCAAGGTGATCCGCCTGAGCGGCGGGATCGCGTCGAGGCGGTTTCCAGCCCCGACCGGATTCGCGAAGAAGTTCGTGAGTTCCCGCTCCTGCGTGGCGCCTGCGTTAAGCAGGCTTGCCTCGGCCAGCACTGCGCGAGCGGGAGCCGTTCCCGCATTGAAGAGCTCGATCTCAAACTCGACGGAGACCTGATCTTCATTGGCGACACAACGAAGCGGCTGAACGCCGATCTCAATCGAGGGACGCAGGCGCGAAGCGACGATTCCCACGGGAGCCGAGGGACGGGCCGGCGGCCTGGTTGCCGGTTCTGCTGCCGGAGCCCGGCTCGGCGTCGGTCGGGCTTGGGGTTGGGGCTGGGGTTGGGGTTCTGGTGTCGGATCGGCCGGCGCGAGCAGATCGAATTCGACGCCCGCCGCTGCGTAAGCCTCACGAGAGCGTCGCCACCACAACAGCAAGCCGGCTCCGGCAGCAAGTGCCAGTGCGGCCGCAAGCCAGGGAAGGAAATCGATCTTGCGCTCGGGAGCGAGCGTGGCGGTTGGCTGGGCCTGCTGAGGGACGGATGGCGGTCCCAATGACGGCTGGAGCGCGGCGGTCGCCGAATTTCCGACAGGCAGCAGCGGCGCGGCCGACGCCCCTGGGGCCTTCGCCAATGGAGCGGGCACCGTGGCCGCGGCAGGTGCCTGCGGGGGCGTCTCGCGGCTGATCGTCCGGCGGGCGGTCTTTCCTGCAGGCGATTCCGCGACTGGTGTGGAGCTTTCCGTCCGGGGCTGCGGTGCGGGAACAGCCGGTGCCGCAGGCGCCTGTTCGGCCGGCCGGGTGGTGGTCCCGGGCAGGCTGAAATTCTGGAGCTCGCGCGGGCCGACCGTATCGGTGGGCGGCGTGTTGGTGGTCGCCGGCTCGGTCGTGTTCTGGGCGAGCGCCGAGGCGGGAACGAGCCAGAGCCCGCTCAGCAGCAAAACAGATTTCCAGCGCAAAATCGCCCTCATGCTCCCCGCTGTCGTGATTCGCCGCTTGTCGTTCCGTCGCGGCGCCAATGGCGCCATGCCCGCGGCTTGACGCTTATTCAAGCAAAGGCTGGATGAACGGAAGCGGAACTCGGTCGGGGAATCTGCTTAACGCGAGTCCACGAGGACCAGCTCACTGTCATCCTTGGCCTCGATCTCGACCCTAGTCTCGCCGGTGATCGCGATCCCATCGCGCGGGTTGGCTTCGACGCCGTTCACTCGAACGCGGCCGCTCGGCACGAGATAGAGGTGCCGGTCGGGCTGAGCGTCGATCGCGATCGATTCGCCGGCCTTCACGGTCGCCCCGAGGACGCGGGCGTCGGCGTTGATCGTCAGGGCGCCCTCGTCCGCGTCGCCGCTTGCGAGAAGCTGGAACTGCCCGACCCGAGAATCCTTCGGGAAAGGCTTGGCGCCCCAGCTCGGCGGCGCGGACGGTTTGTCAGTCTCGATCCATATCTGGAACAAGGTCGTCTGCTCGTCCTCAAGATTGTATTCGGCGTGCGTCACACCGGTGCCGGCGCTCATCACCTGCACGTCGCCCGCTGCCGTCCGGCCCTTGTTGCCCATCGAATCCTGGTGAGTGATCGCGCCAGTGCGGACGTAGGTCACGATTTCCATGTCACGGTGCGGATGCGGCGGAAATCCGCTCTTTGCCGCAATCTGGTCGTCGTTCCATACGCGAATGCGGCCCCAGCCCATCCGGGCCGGGTCGTAATAGTTCGCGAAGGAGAAATGATGCCGGGCGTTGAGCCAGCCGTGATCGGCGTGGCCAAGGCTGTTGAAGGGTCGGATGTCGATCATGGCGCTGATTTGGGCAGTTCTCGACGCCCATCAAGTGTCACCGATGTGACCGCGCCCGGGCGGGCCTAAAAGAAGGTGGTCAGGTAATAGAATAGGGCAGCGACACTGGCAGACGCCGGAATCGTGATGATCCACGCGATCATCACATTACCCGCCACGCCCCAACGAACCGCCGAGGCGCGACGAGCGGCGCCGGCGCCGATCACGCATCCGGTGATCGTGTGGGTCGTCGAGACCGGAATACCCAGATAGGAAGCAGCGAACAGCATCACCGATCCGCCGGCCGAAGCCGAGAACCCCTGATGCTGGTTGAGCTTCGTGATCCGGGTGCCCATCGTTTCGATGATGCGCCACCCGCCGGTCAACGTCCCGAGGCCGATCGCAATATAGCAGCCGAGCGCCACCCAATGAGGAACGTGGAAGTCACCATGGAGGTAGCCGGTCGAGTAGAGCAGCACCGTGATCACGCCCATGGTCTTCTGCGCGTCATTCAAGCCGTGTCCGAGCGAATAGGCGCCGGCGGAAACCAGGTGCAGGCCGCGAAACGTACGCTCGGCCCCGCTTGCGCTGGCACGCACGCCGAGCCAGCTGGTCGCGAGCATGATGATCATCGTCAGGATGAGGCCGAGCAACGGGGACAGGACAATTGCGATCAGGGTCTTGTTGAGGCCTGCCCACTGAATGCCCGTGAATCCTGCGTGAGCGACACCGGCCCCGATGAGTCCTCCCACCAGTGCGTGGCTCGAAGAAGATGGAATGCCTTTGAGCCAAGTCACTATGTTCCAGAACATCGCGCCGACGAGCGCTCCGAACACGACCGCCGGAGTGACCAGGTCCTTGTCGATCAGCCCCTTGCCGATCGTATCCGCAACCTTGTGCAGCTGCGGCCAGCGAAGTGCGAGGAAGTAAGCCGCGAAATTGAAGAAGGCCGCGAAGGCGACCGCGCCCACGGGGCTGATCAAGCGCGTTCCGACGACCGTTGCGATCGAGTTTGCGGCATCGTGCAGGCCATTGAGGAAGTCGAAGGCGAGCGCGACCACGATCAGGGCGACGAGGAGCGGAAGCGCGAGTTCGTGCATCAGGAATGATCGATGACGATGCCGTCGATTTCGTTCGCGATGTCTTCGAATTCGTCCATCACTCGCTCGAGATTCTTGAAGACTTCACGGGCGACGGCGAATTGCAGGGGGTCGGCTCGGGCGTTCTGGAACGCGCGTTTCAGGCCCGCGGCGTGAATCTCGTCAGCCTCGCCCTCGAGCGCGACAACCTTGCCGGTGAGCTGGTGCAGCTGATTACCGTTGGCAGTCAGGTTCCGAAGCAGCGGCACCGCTTCGGCGATCACCTTCGCAGCTTCGGCGATCAGGTTCACGATCTGCTTCATCTCCGGTCGAAGCTCGCTGAGCTCATAAAGGTCGATCGCGCGTGCCGACGCCAGCATCTCATCGATCGCGTCGTCCATGGCTGCGATGAGGGACGTGATCGCGCCTCGGTCGAACGGAGTGAGAAAGGTCTTCCGGACGGCGATCAATACCTGACGGATGACCTCGTCTGCTTCGTGCTCACGGTCTCTTATGGTGCCGAGAACCTGTGCGGTGGAAGCGCGGTCATCGACGAGTTGCTGAAGCGCTTCGGACGCGCCCACGAGAGTAGCTGCATGAGCTTCGAACATGCCGAAGAAGTCGCTTTGCTGCGGGAGCAGCCGTTGAAACCAGGAAAACATGCTTATGAGGCCCCCGCCGTCAGTATTTCGTCACTGCGTAGACAAGGCCCTCGGTCACAGCAACAGAGTCCTGTCGAACCTTCCTGACGAATTGCATTGTCTCCGCACCTCCAGTTCGAAGCCGTCTTCACAACAATCTTGATGACCCGCGCAGGCTGAGGGAAACCGCCCATATGCGTGCCGCTGCACTTTGACGAGGGGGCATGGAGGGCGTGAGAAGGCGGAAATTCAGCGGCTTAGTCCCGCAGTTTGGCAAGCGCTTCCGATAACGCTCCGCGAACCGACTGGACGGTATAGGGATCGTCAGGGTGCGACCCCGACTCAGGCTCGAAATAGGGTCGCTCGTCCATTGCCCGGCCCCATTCGACATCGGCCTCCCGCACCGTTTCGCGCAATAGTTCATCCGAAGTCAGCGCGCGTTGGATATGCTCAGCCAGGGCAGACAAGGGGAGATCAGGATTCTCCTGCAACGCCTTGCTTCCCTTCAAATGGCGATGAACCACGACCTTCAATGCGCCCGCCGGATCAGTGAGATGGCTGCGCAGCCAGGTACCGATTTCGACTTCTGCCTGCTGCTGAGGCGAAACCGGCGACGCGCCCTTCATTGCGCCGGGGCCGGCCATCCGCCCGAGAGCTTCTTCGGGCGTGAACCTGCGCGAACCGCGAATCTCCCGTTCGACCTGCGCGTCCGATTGCTGCTTCTCGTCGTCCTGGATCATACCCTCCTTCTCGGAGGAACAGCGGCCCCGCGCAATCAGTGCGAACCGCAATGACTGTGTCGGGTTGTGCGTTCATGTGGACAAGACGAAAGTGATTTCTCAGGACATCCTCAGAACTTGCTCATGACACTCACCGGCTCGCCGAGGCAGCGTAGGCAAGCAACATTTGAGAAAGGGATGCCGTGCTGAGTGTCGGGAGCGAGCGAACGCCGGGCTTCAAGCTGTTCCTGGCGATCATCGTGGGACTTGTTCTCACCATCCCGCTCTTCTCAGTCTGGCTGCTGGTCTACGACCGCAAGACGCAATCCGAAGAAGCGACAGCCTCGATCACTGAAGGCTGGGGCGGAACGCAAGCGATCAATGGGCCGCTGCTGGTCATCCCATATCGTGCGACCGCTACGGAAACTGTCGTCGAGAATGGCCAGAGCGTCACGCGCAGCCGCGATGTCGTTCGCGAGCTCACTCTTGCACCCGAGATCGTCGAGCTGAACACCGAGGTCCGGCCGCAGGTCCGGAAGCGCTCGATCTATGAAGCCGTCGTCTACGATGCGCATGTTGCCGGAAAGGCCCGGTTTGCCTTCCCTCCCGACCTTGTCCGCACCGGCGTCGATTCATCGCAGATGGACATGAGCAGGGCCGAGCTCCGCTTCGGCCTCAGCGATCCGCGAGGGCTCGGCGCAAATCCGCGGGTCAATGTCGACGGCACGCCCCTCCGGCTGCAGCCCGGCGGCGGGAGCAACGGCGGACGAGGATTCTTCGCCTGGATCGACGCCAGCCCGCTGACCGGAAAACCGATTGCCGTGGACTTCGCTTATGACTTCCGCGGGAATGAATCTCTGAGCCTTGCTCCGCAGGCGGGCGATACGCGCTGGACCGTGCGGTCATCCTGGGCGAGCCCAAGCTTCGGGGGAGCGTTCCTGCCGGGGAGCAGGGACGTCGGTGAGAGGGGGTTCGACGCCACCTATCGCATCGGTAATCTGGCGCTTGGACGGTCGCTGGTGAGCACTGGCGATGCTGGCGCATCGGCCGCTTCCAGTCCGCCCGACAAGGCCGCAGGTGCTTCGGACCTGGACCCGAACACGCAGACCGCCGAGATCAGCCTGATCCAGCCGGTGGATCCCTATTCGCAGGTAAACCGCGCAACGAAATATGGTTTCCTGTTCATCGGCTTCACCTTCCTTGCCCTGCTGATGTTCGATGTGATCGGAGGGGTCAGGGTGTCGGCGGTTGAATATCTCCTGATGGGAGCGGCGCTGGTATTGTTCTTCGTGTTGCTGCTGGCCTTCGCTGAAGTGATCGGTTTTACGCCGGCCTACATCGTCGCGTCCGCCGCGATCGCGGGGCTGAATACTGCCTATTCCGCCGCGGTGCTTGCAAGCTGGCGCCGGGCTGGCTTCATCGGCGGCCTGCTCGCGGGGCTCTATGCGATCCTGTACATCCTCCTAAGCCTTGAAGCTTATTCGCTGCTGATCGGCTCGCTTCTCCTCTTCGCGGCGCTTGCGGGGGTGATGTACGCAACGCGGCGTATCGATTGGGGCGCAAGGAGGGAAACAGCGGAGGCGTGACGACGCGAATCTTTGCGGCTAACCCCCCGCGATGACTTCACAACCTTTACCACCCAAACGCATCTTCCCGACTTCGAAGGTCGATGCTCGCGCGGCCGAGCATGTGCCGCACGCCCCGCAGACTGAAAGCTCGGCTTATAAGCTCGCATTTCAGGACGCGGAGTTCCTCCTTCGCGAGGATTTGCGTCCGGTCCGCTTCCAGCTCGAGCTGCTGAAACCCGAGTTGCTGCTCAATGAAGCGAACATCGGATCAACGTTCGTATTTTATGGTTCGGCGCGCATTCCCTCGCCTGAAATGGCCGATGCGCTGATTGCCGCGGCAACGAATGATCAGCAGGAAAAGATCGCCGCTCGACTCAAGGCCAAGTCGCATTATTATGATATCGCACGCGATCTAGCGCGGCTGGCCAGCCGCTGCGGTTGCGACGAAGAGGGCAAGAAGCACTTCGTGGTCTGCTCTGGCGGCGGACCTTCGATCATGGAGGCGGCCAACCGCGGCGCGACGGACGAGGGTCGCGAATCCATCGGGCTCAATATCGTGCTTCCTCACGAGCAGATGCCCAATCGCTACGTCACTCCTGACCTCAGCTTCCAGTTTCACTATTTCGCGCTTCGCAAGATGCACTTCCTGCTGCGCGCGCGGGCGGTCGCCGTCTTCCCTGGCGGCTACGGCACGTTCGATGAGATGTTTGAGCTTCTGACCCTGATCCAGACCGGCAAAGTCCGCCCTCTACCGATCCTCTTATTCGGCAAGGACTATTGGAATCGCGTCGTGAATTTCGAGGCGATGGTCGAGGAGGGCGTGATCGCGCCGCACGACCTCGACCTCATCCATTGGACCGAGGATGCGAACGAGGCGTGGGACTACGTCACCAGCTACTACGAAGATCATCCTCACCCGGTGCCAACACAGTCTGCGCCACCGGAATAAGGACGCCGTCTTACGGCTTCTTGGCTTCCGCTTCGGCAGCTTTGCCGGCCGGACCCGTGGTTGCCGGGACAGGCTCCTTTTCCGCCCTCTGCGGACCGTTTTCCGGCCCGGTGCCGGGCTTGGCACCCGACGCATCGGCGGTCGCCGCGGCCGGAGCGGCGGGGAGCGGCTTGGGGGCATCGCTGTGCGTGTTGAGGAAAGCGATCACGTCGGCGCGGTCCTGCGGATTGCTCAAGCCGGCAAAGGTCATCTTAGTACCGGGAGCGAATGCCTTCGGGCTGCTCAGCCAATGGCCAAGGCTATCCCAGTCCCAGCTGCCGCCCTTCTTCGCGAGCGCATCCGAAAAAGCGAAGCTCTTGCCCTGTCCGATCGGCTCGCCGATCACGCCCCAGAGATTGGGCCCAAGCTGGTTGGCGCCGCCCTTGTCGGCATTGTGGCAGGCCATGCACTTGTTGAAGACCTGCTGGCCCTTCGCGACGTCGGCCTTGGCGAGATAGGCTTCGATCGGCTGCTCGGCCGCGGCCGCGCCTTCACCTTCCTGGGCTACGCCGGCAATGGGATATCCCATTTTCTCGGGGCGCTCTGAATGAAACATTTCGCTGGCGACGATGGACGATCCGAGCGCGACAATGCCTGCAAACAATACCCAACCGGCAATGGTGTTGAAGCGGTCGTCCATGGAGCTTCCCTGTTTGGATCCCGGGTTCGGGAGGAATGAATTGCGCTGCCTCTTAAGTGGGACTTTTCGCTAACTCAAGCGGCGAGCCAGCGCTCCAGCAAGGTCCGGGCAATGGCGGCTTTGGGCGGCGCCTGAAAAGGTGCTCCGGGATCGTCCGCGAGCGACTTCGCCACCTCTTCGCGGCTGAACCAGCGGGCATCGTCGAGCTCGGTCAGGTCGATCGTAAGCTCGTCGCTCAGAGATTCTGCGTGGCAGCCGATCATGAGCGACGAAGGAAACGGCCAGGGCTGGCTCGCGACATAGCAGACATTGCGAACCCGGATTCCGGCCTCCTCGAACAATTCTCGGGCGACTGCGGCCTCCAGATTTTCGCCGACCTCGAGAAAGCCGGCCAGCGCAGAATAGCGCTTTGGCGGGTAATGCGGCTGGCGACCGAGCAAGAGCTTTCCGTCGTGCTCGGCGAGCATGATCACCACCGGGTCGACCCGCGGAAAATGCTCGGCCGAACAGGCCGGGCAGCGCCGAGACCAGCCGCCCCGAACCACGTCGGTCGGCGAGCCGCAATTCGCGCAGAATCGATGCCGCCCGTGCCAGCGGCAAAGGCTCATGGCTGCCGCGAACAAGGGTGCGTCGTCAGGATGAAGGACCGCCATCAGGGGGAAGGCCGACCAGGCGTCCGGAGCCACGGGCTCGATCCCCGAGAAGCGCGGAGATCTTCCGTCCAAACCCAGGAAGAGATCGGACTCGGATGCCGGGCCCCACGCAAGACGGCCTTCCGGCGTCAGCTCGGGCAGGCCGTCACGCCAGACCAATTGGGCGGCATCGGGGGCACGAGCGAGGTCGCGCAATGCGGCATCGTCTGCCCGCAGAGCATCGGCGCGATCGAGGCCGGGCCCGCTGAAGAAAGGTTCAGGCGGCAAGCCGGTCACGCCCAGCCGTCATCAGGCTCGCTGCCTTCTTATACAAGGTCGGAAGGCCTGCCTCATCCAGCCGATCCAGGGGCTGCCACCATCCCTCGCCCTCCGGCTCCGCCCGAGGAACCAAGTGCAAATCGAGCGCGAAATGACTGAAGACGTGGCGAACGGAACCGAGCGAAACGATTCGCGGAAGCTTCGCGTCGGTCCACTCCGATCCCGGGAGCGCAGCCATGCCGCCAAGCATGCCCTTCGGCGGTCTGCGAACGAGCCAGACCTGGCCGTCGGATTCGATCCAATAGGCAATTCCGTATTTCCGCGGGCGGGCAGCGCGGAGCTTGCGCGCCGGAAAGGCTTCGGGCTCGCCGCTGGCGAATGCGGTGCAGTCGGGCCGAAGCGGGCAGTCGCCGCAGCGCGGCCTTGCCGGCCGGCAGATCGTCGCCCCCAGGTCCATCATGGCCTGGATGAAGTCGCCGGGTCGATCTTCGGGAATGAGGCCAAGCACAAGCCGTTCCATTTCCAGCCGTGGACGCCGCTTCAGCCCGTGAAGCCGCGCGATCACCCGTTCGACATTGGTGTCGACGGCCGCTGCCTTCTCGCCGAAGGCGATCGCCGCGATCGCGGCCGACGTGTAGGCGCCGATCCCCGGAAGGGCGCGCAACTCCGCAGCAGACGAAGGGAAGGCGCCGCGCTTCGCGACCTCTCGAGCGCAGGCGATCAGGTTACGAGCGCGGGCGTAATAGCCAAGGCCCGCCCATTCATTGAGGATGTCCTCGTCTCGTGCCGCCGCTAGCGCTTCAACGTCCGGCCAGCGCAATACGAAGCGCTCGAAGCGCGGGCGAACCGTGGCGACCGTCGTCTGCTGAAGCATCACTTCGCTGAGCCATACACGGTAGGGGTCCGGCGGCGCTTCGCCGGGCGGGGAACGCCACGGCAGGGACCGGAAGTTATCCACATAATGTTGGATCAGGCGCTCTGCGGCATTGGCGGTCACCAATTCGCTATGGCATGGTCCGGTGCGATGTCGAAGCGAAACCCCGGCCAAGAAGATTCGCCGCGCAGCTGCCGTCCGCGCGCCGCTGGCGACCTTCTGGCCAATATTGGCGGCCAATCGTTCAAGCGGTTTGGCTTCGTCCAGAGCTCGATCGTCAGCCGCTGGCCGGAAATCGTGGGCGAGCGCTACGCCAAGGCGTCGTGCCCCGAATCGATCAAGTTCCCTACGGGCAAGAAGGCGGGCGGAGTCCTGACGTTGATGGTCGATGGGGCGCATGCGCCGCTGATCCAGCATCTGACTCCCATGATCATCGAGCGCGTCAATCGTTTCTTCGGCTATGCAGCCATCAACCGGATCGTGTTCCGGCAGGGCAAGCCGCCGATAGCCGCTTCAAAACCGGATCGGCCGCAGCTGCGCCCGGTGCCGAAGGAGCTGGGCGAAGGCCTGCGTGAAATCGCCGATCCCGAGCTTCGGCAGTGCCTCGAGTCGCTTGCGGCGCAAATTGCGACTAGCAGCGGCCCTCCGTCACTCGATAAGAGCGACGACCCGATACCCCTGATCAATCGGAGCAAATGAATTGATGAAGTGCGGAAACTTCCTCAGCTGCGCTGTGGCCGTGCTGGCCCTCGCAGCATGCAACAAAAACAAGGACCAGACACAGGGCGCTGCTGCCGCCAATGAAAAGGTGACAATCACCCAGGCCAACCCTCCGCCCGGTGGAACCTGGGCCGACGTGGTCAACGAGACTTCGGCCGGCGGTTATTTGATGGGCAATCCCAACGCGACGGTGAAGCTGCTTGAAGTCGGCTCGCTCTCCTGCCCGCACTGCCAGAAGTTCGAGGAAGAGGGCGTTCCTCCGCTGGTCGACAAATATGTGAAGACGGGGAAGGTGAGCTGGGAATTCCGGCCGTACATCATCCACGGGCCGATCGACATGGCGGCGAACCTCGTCATCCGCTGCAATGGGCTGAAGACATTTTTCCCGCTGTCGCAGGCGCTCTACAAGGATCAGCCGTTATGGTTGGCGAAGGTCGAGGCGGCGCCGCAGGACAAGCTGGCCGCGCTTCAGAGCCTGCCGACGAACCAGATGTTCGTTCAGATGGCCAGCCTGCTCGGCCTGCAGGACTGGGCGGCGGCGCGCGGGGTCCCGCAGGCGAAGAGCAACCAGTGCCTTAGCGACCAGAAGATGATCGACCGCGAGGTGCAAGTCTCCAGCGATGTGAACGCCGCCTTCCCCGACTTCTACGGGACGCCGTCTTTCATCATCAACGGCAAGCTGCAACCGCGTGAGGTCGCTTCCTGGGACAAGCTTGAGCCGCTTCTCCAGGACGCGCTGAAATAATGATCGGGAAAGGTCTCCGGCTGGCGCTTCTGTGCTTGTCGGTCGCGGCGATTCCCGCGGCCGCCAAGCCGGCGGCGAAGGCCGCGCATGCGGTCGACTGGACCAGGACCTTCACGCAGACGCCCGACGGCGGTTTCCGGATGGGCAATCCGAAAGCCAAAGTTGCAATTGTCGAATACGGTTCCCTCACCTGCCCTCACTGTCGGCATTTCGCAGAGACGGCGTACAAGCCGCTGGTCAGCAATTACGTCCGTACCGGCAAGGCCAGTTACGAGTTTCGGTCGCTCATCCTCAACGGCATCGACATTGCTGCGACCCTGGTCGCACGCTGCGGTGGACCGTCGCATTTCTTCCCGATGGCGGAGCAACTCTACGCAACCCAGCCGACCTGGCTCGACAAGATCACCGACGCCGAGAGTGAGAAGCTGAACTCCTTGCCGAAGGAGCAGATGATGCTCGGCGTCGCCAAGGTTGCCGGATTCATTCCCATTGCGGCTTCCAAGGGCATTCCTTCCGACAAGGCCGAGGCTTGCCTCAGAAGCCAAACTGCTGCCGACGAGCTCGTAAACATGACGCAGGCGGCGATGGATGCCGGCATCCAGGGAACACCGACCTTTCTCGTCAACGGCAAGAAGGTGCCGGCCTATGACTGGGCAACCCTGGAGCCGTTCCTGAAGGATGCCGGCAGCTAAGATGCAAGCGGGGGGAGGAAAACCGGCTTGAGGATCCGACGGCTCAAGCTCAGTGGCTTCAAAAGCTTCGTCGAACCGGCCGAGCTGCGGATCGAGCCGGGTCTCACTGGAATCGTCGGCCCCAACGGCTGCGGCAAGTCGAACCTCCTGGAAGCCATCCGCTGGACGATGGGCGAATCCAGCCCCAAGTCGCTTCGCGGCGGCGGAATGGATGACGTGATCTTCGCCGGCACGGCGTCGCGGCCGCCGCGAGATTTCGCCGAAGTGTCGATCCTCCTCGAACGCGATCCATCCCATGACGGCGGCGGGGGCGAAAGCGAGGTTACCCGGCGGATCGAACGCGGCGCGGGTTCCGCCTATCGTATCGATGGACGGGACGTTCGGGCCAAGGACGTCTCCTTGCTTTTCGCCGACGCGGCGACGGGCGCGCATTCCCCTGCGCTCGTAAGCCAAGGCAAGATTGGAGCGGTGATTGCCGCAAAGCCGGTCGAGCGCCGCCAGCTTCTCGAAGAGGCTGCTGGCATTTCGGGCCTTCACGCGCGGCGCAAGGACGCCGAGCAGAAGTTGCGCGCGGCGGAAGCGAACCTTGCGCGGCTCGGCGAGATTCTCGGCGACCAGGAGCAGAGGGCCGCGCAGCTGAGGCGCCAGGCGCGCGCCGCTGAACGTTACCGCAAGCTCACTGACCAGATTCGCGGCCACGAAGCGCGCCTGCTCCATGCGCGCTGGATGGAAGCCGAACAGGCCGCGGAGACCGCAACTGCAGAGGCGCATAGAGCCGCTCAAGAGGTTGAGCGGATCCACGAAGCCATCGTCGAGGCCCAGTCGGCCCACGACCGCGCGAACGAACTCCTCGCCAGCAAGCGCCATGCGCTGGCGGAGCTTCGTGAGGAAGGCCATGCCCTCGCCCATCAGCTGGCGACTGCGCGGGCGCGACTGGACACCGTCACCCGGCGATTGGCCGAGCTCGATCGCCTCGATGCATCACTCGCTTCAGACGTTTCGCGCGAAGAGGCGCTGAAAGGCGACGCATCGCATGCAATCGAGCAGCTGGAACAAGAACGCGCGGAGATTGCCCGGCGGCTCGAGGATTCCGAAAGCCATTCGGCACGAATTGCGACCGAGCTGACGGCTGCGGAATTGGCGTCGAGGGAGGCCGAGGCGGCACTTGCCGAGTTGCTTGCGCGACAGGCGGCCATGCGTGCCGAACGACGCGTGGCCGAAGCTGCGCTGGAGGCGGCGCGAGCCCAGCTCGGTCGAACCGAGCAGGAACGGCAGAGACTGGCGGATCAGCTCCGAACGCTCGGCGACGGAAGCGAGCAGATGCGCGCGCGGGATGACGCCGAAACGCGAGCAAAGGCAGCGGCCGAGGCGCAGGCCCTCGCCGAATCGCGCCGCGTCGAGGCGGAAGAAGGACGCTCAGCGGCAGCCGAGGCGCGCGACTCGGCAGAGAGCCAGCTCTCCTCCGCGCGCGCCGCGTTATCGGCTGCACGGTCAGAACATGACGCGCTTGCGCGTGCACTTGAACATTCCGGGGGTGCCGCAATCGCGAGCCTCAAGGCGAGGCATGGCTATGAAAGAGCCCTTGCCGCTGCGCTCGGCGAGGACGCCGATGCGGCAATCGGAGGCGACGGTCCGCGGCGGTGGCAGGGAAGTGACGTGCTTCCCGGCGATCCCGCTCTGCCGAATGGATCGGAATGCCTCGCCGATCATGTAACCGCGCCGCCGGAGTTGCTCCGCCGGCTGAGGCAAGTCGCTGTCGTCGACGAGGACAGGGGACAGCCGCTCGCTGTCGGTCAGCGATTGGTGACTCGCGGCGGGATATTGCGGCGCTGGGATGGGTTTATCGCCGCCGGTGCAGGTGCAGCGGCCGCCGAACGGCTGCTTCGTGCCAATCGTCTTGCCCAGCTGACCGAGGACCTTCCGGGACTCGAGGATCGGGTCGAAGCAGCGTCGGCCGAACGCGATCGGGCGCTCGCCGAGATGGAGCGTTGCCGCAAGGCCGCGGAGGAAGCGCGCACTGCAGCCCTCGCCGCGGAACGTGACGCTCGCGAAGCAAGCAGGACGATCGACGCGGCCGAAGCGGCTCTCGAGCGCCTCCAAGCCCAACATTCCAGTGTCGCGCAGCGTCTGTCGGACCTCGAGCCCGTTCTGACTGCGGCACGGGAGGCCGTGACTGCAACGGAGGGGTCTCTGGCGGCTCTGCCGGACCCCGCCGTCTTGGAACATGACGTCGAGGCAGCGCGCGGGAGCGCCGCGTCAGCCGCCTCCGCCGTGGCCGACAAGCGAGCCGAAGCGGCGACGAAGGCGCGCGAGACGGCCGCGGACCGGGAACGGTCGAATGCCGCCGGCCGCGAGCAAGCCGAATGGCGCAAGCGCCAGACCGATGCCGAACAAAGGCTAGCACTCGCGGTCAAGCGCCAGGGACAGCAGGCTGACGAGCGGGCTGGTCTCCAAAAGGAGCCGGCCGACCTGGACTCGACCATTCGGGCACTTGAGCAATCCAACGACCAGAGCCAGGTAAGGGTCGGCGAAGCAACTGCAGGTGAGCGCGAGGCGGAGGAGGCCGTGGTGGTCGCCGCGAAGCAGGTTGCGCAGGCTAACGAACGATCGGCCGACACCCGTGAGCAGCGAGCGGCGGCGGCCGCTCGAGCCGAGGCGCAGCAGGCGCGAAGCACGGAATTTGCGCGGCAGGCGGTTGAGAAATTCGAGGTCATTCCGCAGCGGTTGCCGGAGAAGCTCGGCTTCGATCCGGACGAACCTCGCAACGCGGATGAGGAGGCGGCGACGCTTGAACGGCTGACCGCGGAGCGCGAGCGCATTGGGCCAGTCAATCTCGTCGCCGAGCAGGAATTGGCCGAGCTCGACGCTGCCCGAACCAAGGGCGCGGAAGAAGCCGAGGAGCTGACCCAGGCCATTCACCGGCTGCGCGGATCGATCGGGAACCTCAATCGCGAGGGCCGCGTACGATTGCTCGACGCTTATGAGAAGGTCGACGCCCATTTCCGCCGACTGTTCACGACCTTGTTCGAAGGCGGGCAGGCCCATCTCGAGCTGGTTGAAAGCGATGATCCGCTAGAGGCGGGGCTGGAGATCATGGCCCAGCCTCCCGGCAAGAGGCTATCCACGCTCACGCTATTGTCGGGCGGCGAGCAGGCCTTGACTGCGGTCGCCCTGATCTTCGCGATCTTCCTCACGAATCCGGCGCCCATCTGCGTGCTCGACGAGGTCGATGCGCCGCTGGACGATGCCAATGTCGAGCGTTTCTGCGAACTGCTTAAGCGGATGACGGAGGAAACCGACACGCGCTACCTCATCGTGACCCATAATGCAGTGACCATGAGCCGGATGGATCGGCTTTATGGTGTGACGATGATCGAGAAAGGCGTCAGCCGGCTCGTATCGGTCGATCTGGGTGGGGCCGAGACCCTGCTGGCTGCCGAGTAGGCGGATAGTGTAAATTGCCGGCATGCGCACCGCGCTGCTCGCCCTCGCCTACCTTCTCCTCGCCGGATGCTGGTACGGCAACAGCCTCTACGCTCCGGCCGACGCAAAGCCCGTCATAGCGCACGGCGTGTATCGGGCCACCATCGAGGGCGAGACGGAGCGCATCTATCGTGTATCGATCCTGGCAAACGGAATGACCCAATTCGATGGGAACGGGAAAAAGGAGACCTATGGTTTCGCGCCGCTTGGCCCCGCTTCCGGGACCTATGTGCTTTGGCTTCCGGTGAAGGACGAGGACAAGTCTTCAAACGATCAAGCCGGCGAGTTTCAGATCTATCTGCTGATGGTCAGGGTGCGGGATGGCGAATATCGAGTTTATGCGCCCGAGTGTAAGGACGCTGCGGCGGAAATCGCGCGCAAGGCCGGAGCCGTCATTGAGACGGGCTCGTCCGCCGCTTGCCGGTTCGACACTCGAGCTCAGCTGGAGAAAGCGCTTCGTATGCTTCCCAGAGATGACAGCAGCGCATGGACATTGAGCCGCATCCCGTAAAAGCAGAGATTGTGCTATTGCGAATGACTATCAATAACACTAGGCAGGCGAAAAGAAGTCCAATGGGGAACGAATGGACCACTTGCCTCGTGTTTCGCTCGCCGCCGCTCTCATGTGCTGCGCAGCGCCCGTTTACGCTACCGACATCAATGTCGACGCACTGGCAACGGACGCCTCTGCTGCCGGGGCCGAGCAGCCCGACATCGTCGTCACCGGCGAGCGCGTTCCATATGGCGTGAGGCTCACTACCACCGCGACTAAGACCCCGACAGATATCAGGAACGTACCGCAGGCGCTCACCATCGTGACCCGGGCGCAGATCGCGGACCAGCAGATCCGCTCCGTCGGTGAGATGCTGCTGTTCGTTCCGGGGGCGTCCTACAATTCCGGCGAAGGCAATCGCGACACTCTGGTCCTGCGCGGCAATTCGAGTACCGCGGACTTCTTCGTCGATGGCGTGCGCGACGACGTCCAGTATTTCCGCGACTTCTACAATGTCGATCGTGTCGAGATCCTCAAGGGCCCGAACGCGATGATCTTCGGCCGTGGAGGCGGCGGCGGGATTCTAAATCGGGTCTTGAAGCGTCCCACTTTTAGCGCGACCCGCGAGATCTCCGCAGCCGGCGACGGTTGGGGAGCGCGGCGTCTCAACGCCGATGTTGACCAGCCCCTCTCCAGCGCCATTGGAGTGCGCCTCAACGGTCTCTACGAAAATAGCGACAGCTTCCGTCATCATGTCGAACTGAAGCGCTACGGCATCAATCCGACAGCAGCTTTGCTCGTCGGCGCGGACACGCGCATCGATCTCAGTTACGAATTTTTCCATGATCGGCGGACCGCGGATCGCGGAGTGCCGGCGGACGGCGACGAACCGATCCGCGGTTTCACCCGGACCTTTTTCGGCGACCCGGACGACAGCTTCGCCAAGGCCAATGTGAACCTTGCGACCCTAGCGGTCGAGCATCGCTTCCGCGACGGACTGACGCTTCGGAACCGGACGATGTTCGGCGACTACGACAAATT
>Ga0207683_10001581_pt1 | contig 20529 bp, 23 predicted proteins | sample KBSM73metaG_FD_184333 | JGI IMG/M metagenome (GOLD analysis project Ga0207683, IMG submission 184333) | Miscanthus rhizosphere microbial communities from Kellogg Biological Station, Michigan, USA - KBS M7-3 metaG (SPAdes) (version 2) | ecosystem: Host-associated > Plants > Roots > Rhizosphere >... | reverse complement strand
CACCTGCCTCGCTCCACCTTGCTGGCGCTCGTGATGGCGCACGTCGGCGTCGAGGAGACGCGTCGCATCTACGCCGAAGCCATCCGCGAGCGTTACCGCTTCTACAGCTTCGGCGACGCAAGCCTGCTCCTGTAGCTACGGCACCCGGTCGCCCGAAGTCACAGGCCGTTCCAACCCAACAGGGTCAACCCAACAGGGTCTGGCCCCGCCAGGCGGGGTCTGACCCCAGGTGGCGGAGCCTGACCCCAGGGTGGCAGTTCGCTTAACCATGCGGGTTTGGGCCGGATGACCGGCGTTGCCTGCGCGATCGGCGTTCTCCACCACAGCGGGCAGCGAAGGCGCGTTTTCGGCTTGTCCACGGGCGTTGAACCCGTTCTTGCCAGCTGGGGGTCAGCCGCCGCCACGTGGGGTCAGGCCCCGCCAGGCCGAGCCAGACCCCCGTTGTCCGAGCCAGACCCCCGTCGTCTGAGCCAGACCCGCGGTGTCTGCGACTGGTGTTGCTCAGCCCGGTAGGCCGAGCTCGGTGTGGATTGGCTTCAGCGCGTCGATCACGACCTGGATGTGCTCGTCGAGATCTACACCCAGGGCTTCGGCGCCCTCGTACACGTCGTCGCGGTTGACGCCTGCGGCGAAGGACTTCTGCTTCAGCTTCTTGCGCACGCTGCGCGGCTCCAGCGTCGAGAGGCCCTCGGGGCGCACCAGGCCGCAGGCGTGCACGAAGCCCGCCAGCTCGTCACAGGCGAACAGGACGAGCTCGAGGTCGCTCTCGCGCGCGGCCACGTCCTGCAGGTGGTTGGCGTGGGAGAGCACGGCGCGCACGAACCACTCCGGATAGCCGAGCTCGCGCAGGTGCGGGGCGCCGTTCTGCGGGTGCAGATCGAGCGTTGGATGGCGCTCGTAGTCGAAGTCGTGGAGCAGGGCGACGTTGCCCCACGCGTCCTCGTCCTCGCCACGCCGGCGCGCGTACGCGCGCACGGCGGCCTCGACCGCGTAGGCGTGGCGCCGCAGCGCCTCGCTCTCCGTCCAGCTCTGCAGGAGCGCGAGCGCCGCCGGGCGGTCGCGTGCCAGTGCCTCTCCATCCATGGCCGCGCAGACTAACGGGATGGGCCGGCTCGGGGCTCTCCCGGAAGGTGCGTCTGTAAGGTTCCCCGCGGAGCAGCGGCTCGACCCGCGTGCCCGCTCCCTTCCCCGCATGACTCCTCTCACCGTCATGACGCGCCCTCGTACCCAGGAGTTTCTCGTCATCGAGGGCGGCGTCCCGCTCACGGGCACCATCCGCCCGGAGGGCAACAAGAACGCCGCGCTCACGCTGCTGGCGGCGACGCTGCTCACCTCCGAGCCGGTCGTGCTCGGCAACATGCCGCGCATCCGCGACGTCGAGACGATGCTGGAGCTGCTCGTCGATCTGGGCGCCGAGGTGGCCTGGACGCAGCGCAACGAGGTGCGCGTGTGTGCCGCCGACGTGCACTCGACGTCGCTGGACGAGGGGCTCTCGGAGCGCATCCGCGCATCGATCCTCCTGGCCGGCCCGCTGCTCGCGCGCTTCGGAAGCGCCGATGTGCCGTTGCCGGGCGGTGACGTGATCGGCCGCAGGCGCGTCGACACGCACCTGTTCGCACTCGAGCAGCTGGGCGCGGAGGTGAATGCCGATCGCACCTATCGCTTCCGCGCTCCGAGCGGGCTGAAGGGCAAGGAGTTCCACCTCGACGAGGCCTCGGTGACGGCCACCGAGAACGCGCTCATGGCGGCCTCGCTGGCCGAGGGGACGACGACGATCCACCACGCGGCCTGCGAGCCCCACGTGCAGGACCTCTGCCGGCTGCTCGTCGCCATGGGCGTGCACATCGAGGGCATCGGCTCGAACCTGCTGCGCGTGCACGGCCAGGAGTCGCTGGGCGGCGCCTCGCACGTGGTCTGCCCCGATCACATCGAGGTCGGCTCGTTCATCGGCATGGCGGCCGTCACCGGTGGCGACGTCACGATCACCGGCTGCGAGCCCAACGACCTGCGCGCGACGCTGCTCGCGTTCTCGCGGCTGGGCGTGCGCGTGGAGATCGACGGGCGCGACGTGCGCGTGCCGCCAGGGCAGGATCTGACGATCGTCGACGACGCGCACGACCAGATCGCGAAGATCGACGACGGCCCGTGGCCCGCGTTCCCGGCCGACATGACGTCGGTGGCCGTCGCCGTCGCGACGCAGGCCCGCGGAACGGTGCTGATCTTCGAGAAGATGTTCGAGAACCGCTTGGTCTTCACGGACAAGCTCGTCAACATGGGCGCGCGCATCATCCTGTGCGACCCGCACCGGGCCGTCGTCACCGGCCCCGCCAAGCTGTACGGCCAGCGGCTCTCGAGCCCTGACATCCGCGCGGGCATCGCGCTCCTGATCGCGTCGCTGTGCGCGGAGGGAACGAGCGTGATCGGCGACGTCGAGCAGATCGACCGCGGGTACGAGCGCATCGACGAGCGGCTCCGGGCACTCGGGGCGCGCATCGAGCGCGTCTCCGGATGACCCGGACCTGAATGCTCTCCGACCAGAGCATCCACGGGTTCCTGCTGCTGGCGCCGGTCTTCATCGTGTCGCTGACGCTGCACGAGCTGGCGCACGGGCTCACGGCTTACAAGCTGGGCGACCGCACCGCCAAGGACATGGGCAGGCTGACGCTCAACCCGATCGCGCACATGGATCCGCTCGGCTCGCTGATCCTCGTCCTGACCTACTTCGGCGGCTCGTTCCTGTTCGGCTGGGCCAAGCCGGTGCCGGTCGACCCGCGCAACCTGCGCACCTCGCCGCAGGTCGGCATGGCGCTCGTCGGCGCAGCGGGACCGGCGACGAACTTCATCCTGGCGCTGATCTCGGGCGCGGTCCTCGCTCACAGCGAGCTCACGGGCGACGCGTTCAGCATTGCTGCCTACTCGCTCGAGATCAACGTCATCCTCGGCGTCTTCAATCTCTTCCCGATCCCGCCGCTGGACGGCTCGCGCGTGATCGGCGGCTTCATGCCGCGCGACGTCTACGAGCGCTGGGCGGCACTCGACCAGTACGGGATGTTCGCGGTCTTCGGGCTCTTCATCCTGTTCAACGCGCAGACCTCGCGCATCCTGCTGAGCGGCTTCGAGCACGTCGTGCGCCTGATCTCGTTCACCGTCGGCGGCCAGCCCTTGATCTAGCCTGCCCGCGTGAGGCTGGAATGGGAGACGAGTGACGGCGTGCCGCTGCTGCGCGCGCACGGCACGGGAGCGGAGATCGTGTTCACGTCGCGGCAGGGCGGCGTCTCGGACGGTAGCTTCGCGTCGCTCAACCTCGGCTTCGCGACGGCCGACGACTCCGAGCGGGTGTCCGAGAATCGCAGGCGCGCACTCGCGGCGGCGGGCGCCGACGCCGCGCGGGCGGTCAGCCTCCGCCAGCGGCACGGGACCGTCGTCGTCGATGCCGGAGCAGTCGGCGGCGGCTATCCCGACGCCTCGGTGCGGTGGCCCGAGGGCGACGCCCTCGTGACCGCCGAGCCTGGCCTGCCGGTGATCGCGCACGGCGCCGACTGCCTCACGGCGGCGCTCGTCGCGGCCGACGGAAGCCGGCTGGCGGTCGTCCACGCGGGCTGGCGCGGACTCGTGGCAGGCGTGCTCGAGGAAGCCTCCGGGCGCGTCGGGCCGGGCTTCGCGGCGTTCGTGGGGCCTGGCGCGGGAGCCTGCTGCTACGAGGTCGGCGACGAGGTCGCGCGGCCCCTGCGCGAGCGCTTCGGCGAGGACGTCGTCTCCGGCCGCCGGGCAGATCTCGCGGCGGCCGCGCGGCGCGCACTCGAGCGCGCGGGAGCGGGGGAGGTCGTCACGTCGGGCCTGTGCACGATCTGCGACCCGGATCGCTTCCACTCCTTCCGGCGCGATGGGGCCGGCAGCGGGCGGCAGGCCGTGATCGCGCAGCTCGCGGGCGGTCGCGCGTGACCGTCGAGCTCGCCGTCGTGCAGGAGAACCTCGCGGCAGCGCGGGCGGCCGTGGCCGAGGCGGCGGCGCGCTCGGGCCGCCCCCAGGACGCCGTGGAGCTGCTCGCAGCGGTCAAGTACGTGGAGCCCGCCGACCTGGCCGTGCTGGCTGACGCGGGCATCGCGCTCGTGGGCGAGAACCGCGTGGAGCAGCTGCTGGCGAAGCAGGCGGTGGCGGGCGAGCGCTTCACATGGGACTTCATCGGGCACCTGCAGAGCCGCAAGGCCCGCGACCTCGTGGGCCGCGTGCGCCTCGTGCACTCGCTCTCGACGCTCTCGGCCGCCGAGCGCCTCGATCGCGCGAGCACCGAGCCGATCGCGTGCCTGGTCGAGGTCAACGCCGCCGGTGAGGAATCCAAGCAGGGACTCGCGGCCGGCGAGCTCGACGCGTTCCTCGAGGCTGTCGCCGGGCTGCCCAACCTGCGCATCGAGGGGCTCATGACGATGCCCCCGCTGGCGGCCACGCCCGAGGCGTCCCGGCCCCACTTCGCGGCGTTGCGAGAGCTGGCAGCGACCCTCACGCAGCGCTGGGCGCCGCAGCACGGCTTCGCACGCCTGTCGATGGGCACGAGCCAGGACTACGCGGTCGCGGTGGAGGAGGGGGCCACGATCGTCCGCCTCGGATCGACCCTCTACCGCCGATCGAGCGTATAGTCTCGCCTCTCATGGGGCTCGGTGACGTGTGGTACAAGACAAAGGTCTACTTCGGCCTGGCCGAGGACGATGACCTGTACGAGGACGACGAAGACGGCACGCAGGCCGAGGAAGACCTCGAGCAGCGCTACCGGCGTCGCCCGAACGTGCGCCCGCTCGACGCCCGGCGCGGGCGGGGAGACGTGCTCGTCGACGACATCTTCTCGGAGGACGCCCCGGCGGCGTCCGGGAAGCGCCGCCTGCGCGACGCCGGCGGGCAGACGTCCGTGCTGCGAGCCTCCGAGGCGCCCGTTGCCGAGGACGTGCCGAAGGTCTACCTGAGCGTGCCGCGCACGTTCAACGACGCGCAGCCCATCGGCGACCGCTACAAGCGCGGCATCCCCGTGATCATCAATCTGCAGACGGTCGAGCCGGGGCTGGCCAAGCGCCTGATCGACTTCGCCTCCGGCCTCACGTACGCGCTCGAAGGGCGCATGCAGCGCATCGCCGACAAGGTCTTCCTGCTCACGCCCGAGAACGTCGAGCTGTCGGCCGAGGACCAGGCGCGCTACCTCGACGCCGGCTTCTTCAACCAGGCCTGAGCCAACCAGGCCTGACGTCACCCGGAGGCAGGTACCCTCCGCGCATGCTGACGCTCGAGGAGCTGAAGTCGGACGTCGCGAGCGGCGCGGTCGACACGGTCATCATCGCGATGTGCGACATGCAGGGCCGCCTGCAGGGCAAGCGCCTGAGCGCGCGCGCCTTCACCGAGGGGATCGCGGAGGACGGGGCGGAGGGGTGCAACTACCTACTGGCCGTCGACGTGGACATGAACCCGGTCACGGGCTACGCGATGTCGTCCTGGGAGCGCGGCTACGGCGACTTCGTCTTCATGCCCGATCTGACGACGTTGCGGCGCATCCCGTGGCTCGAAGCCACGGCCATGGTGCAATGCGACCTGCTGTGGCACGACGGCTCGCCCGTGGCCGCTTCGCCGCGGCAGGTGCTGCGGGGCCAGCTCGAGCGCCTGGCCGAGCGCGGCTGGCACGCCTACGCAGGCTCCGAGCTGGAGTTCATCCTGTTCGACGAGACCTACGACTCGGCGCGTGAGAAGAGTTGGCGCGAGCTGCGACCGGCCAACGCCTACAACGTCGATTACTCGATCCTCGGTACGACGATGGTAGAGCCCGTGCTCCGGCAGATCCGGCTCGGCATGGCCGGCGCGGGGATGCTCGTCGAGGACTCCAAGGGCGAGTGCAATTTCGGACAGCACGAAGTCAACTTCAGGTATCAGGAGGCGCTGCGGATGGCGGACGACCACGTCGTCTACCGCAACGGCGCCAAGGAGATCGCGTTCCTGCAGGGCAAGGCGCTCACGTTCATGCCGAAGTTCGACGAGCGCGAGGGCAACTCGTGCCACATCCACCTCAGTCTCTGGGAGGGCTCCGAGAGCCTCTTCCCGGCGGGCGACGGGCACGGCATGAGCGAGACATTCAGGCAGTTCATCGCGGGCCTGGTGCGCCACACGCGCGAGCTCACGCTCCTGCTCGCTCCCAACGTCAACTCCTACAAGCGCTTCGTGCGCGGCTCGTTCGCGCCGACCGCGCTCGTCTGGGGCCACGACAACCGCACGTGCGCGCTGCGGGTCGTCGGCCACGGCAAGGGCATGCGCGTCGAGAGCCGGGTAGCCGGAGGCGACGTGAACCCCTACCTCGCGTTCGCCGCCCTGCTGGCCGCGGGGCTCGCCGGAATCGACGGGAAGTACGAGCTCGGCCCCGCCTGGACGGGATCGGGATACGAGGCGCGCGACGAGCCGCACGTGCCCTCGACACTGCACGAGGCGCGCGAGCTCTTCGCGGGCTCCATGCTGGCGCGCGAGGCGCTCGGCGACGAGGTCGTCGACCATTACCTCAACGCGGCCACCGTCGAGCTGGACGCCTTCGACGCCGCTGTCACCGACTGGGAGCTGCGCCGCTCCTTCGAGCGCCTGTGAGCCGTCCCCGCATCGGCATCTGCGCCTACCGCACGCACGCGCGCTGGACGCACTGGGAGCTGGAGGCGACCGTCATCCCGCAGGGGTATGTCGAGGGAGTGCGGCTGGCCGGTGGCGTTCCCATCCTGCTCCCCCCGACGCCCGACGGCGCGGAGGACCCCGGAGAGGTGCTCGACGGCATCGACGGGCTGATCCTCACCGGCGGGCCCGACATCGACCCTGCGCTCTACGGTGCGGAGCTCGAGGAGGGGACGGACGAGCCCACGCCGGATCGCCGGATACGCGACGCGTTCGAGCTGGCCCTGCTGGGCTGCGCGACCGAGCGCGGCCTCCCCGTGCTCGGCATCTGCCGTGGTCTGCAGCTGATCAACGTGCAACGCGGTGGAACGCTCGTCCAGGACCTCGGTCGCGCCGAGCTCGACCTGGCGCCGCATCGGCCGCAACTCGGCACGTTCGGCCGCCACGCCGTGACGACCGAGCCGGGCACGGCCACCGCGGACGTCCTGGGCGAGGCCGTCGACCCCATCCACTCCCACCACCATCAGGGCATCGCGGAGCTGGGGGAGGGCCTGATCGTCTCCGGCCGGGCCCACGACGGCAGCATCGAGGCAATCGAGGCCCCCGACGGGCCCTTCTGCATGGCAGTGCTCTGGCATCCCGAAGAAGCAGCGGAATCAACGGGAGCCCCGCTCTTCCGCGCGCTCGTGAAGGCGGCCGCCGCGCGCAAGAACGGGGCCTGACCGCGTCAGGTGCCGCGGGGCACGCGGGGAAGGTGGTCCTCGGGCTCCCAGTCGGCTCGCTGGGAGTACCAGATGTGCTGCATGATGCGCAGCCCGGTCGGGCCTTCGAGCGTGCCGGCGGCGACGGAGTAGGTCGCGCTTCCGGGCTCGCGCCAGAGCAGGCTCGAGCCGCAGCGGCTGCAGAAGCCGCGCTCGCCGCCCGTCTCGCTCTGGGGGCCCGGGAACCAGCGCAGCAGGCCCTCGGGGTCGCGCAGCGTCAGGCCCTCACGGGCCACGGAGGTGTAGGCGCCGCTCGTGCCGTGGTAGCGGCGGCATTCCACGCAGTGGCAGACGAGGATGCCGCGGAGATCGCCCTGCAGGTCGTAGCTGACGGCTCCGCAGACGCAGCGCCCGGTCGCGGTGGGTGCGGACATCCCGTAAGCCTAGCCAGGCGCGGCTGCGTTCCGGTGTCCTGCCCGCAAGTACCATCCGACGCGTGAGTGACACCACGATCCTCGGCTCGATCGGCGCCGGCAACATGGCCGGCGCCATGGTGGAGGGCTGGCTGCGCGCCGATCCTGCCCTCGGCGAGCGCATCCTCGTGACGGATCGCGGCTCGGGTCGCGCTGCGCGGCTGGCCGAGCGCCTCGGTGTGCAGCACGTCGCGGACAACGGCGAGCTCGTGCGCCGCGCCGACGTGGTGCTGATCGCGGTCAAGCCGATCGACGTCGAGCGCGTGCTGCGCGATGCCTCCGAGCTGATCGACGCCGGCACCGCCGTCGTCTCGGTCGCTGCCGGCGTCGCGACGACGACGCTCGAGAACGTGCTGGAGCAGGGCGTGCCGCTCTTCCGCTGCATGCCCAACGTGGGCGTCAAGGTCGGCGCGGGCACGCTGTGCTTCGCCAGCGGCCCGTTCACCGGCACGGAGGCGGAATCCCGGGTGCTCGGCTGGCTCGGCCAGATCGGCACCGTCGTGACGCTCGAGGAGCGGCTGTTCGACGCCGCCACGGCGCTTGCCGGCTCGGGCCCGGCGTTCCTCGGCCTCGTGATCGAGGCGTTCGAGGACGCGGGCATCACGAGCGGACTGTCGGCCGCCACGGCACGTGAGCTGATCCTCTCGACGATGGTGGGCACGGCCAACGTGCTCGAGCAGACCGGCGTGAGCTGTTCCGACCTGCGCCGCATGGTGACCTCGCCCGGCGGCACGGCCGCGGCCGGGCTGGCTCAGATGGAACGCGCCTCGGTGCGCGGCGGCATCATCGACGGCGTCCTCGCCGCGCTCGCGCGCGCCGGCCAGCTGGGCTGATGAGCAACGACACGATCGACACGCTGATCTCGTTCGTGGACACGTTCACGTGGGTCTACGCGGCGATCATCATCGCCTGGATCCTCTCCAGCTGGGTGCGACTGCCCTACGGCGTCTGGACGAACCGCATCCGCACGTTCCTGGACGAGACGGCGAGCCCGTTCGTGGGCGTCTTCCGGCGTTTCGTGCCGATGCTCGGGCCGCTCGACCTCTCGCCGCTCGTCGCGCTGATCGTCCTGCAGGTCGCGGCGCGGATCGTGCAGAGCGTGCTCGACGGATTCCGTCCGGGCTGATGCTGCGCCGAGCGCCGACCGCTGCCCGTCCGCTCGGCCGGGCGCGGCACGCGCGCGAGCAGGCGCGGCCGAGCGCAGCGGGCTGGACGGGCATGCTCGCGCTGGCCGTGGCCGCCGTGGCCGCCGACCAGCTGACCAAGGCCACGGTGGTCAACCGGCTGCGCGTGGGTGAGGCAGTCGACGTACTGCCGGGCCTCTCGTTCTGGCACGTGCGCAACACCGGCATCGCGTTCGGCGTGTTCACCGGCCGGCTCAACTTCGTCGTGCTGCTGACCATCGGCGCCGTGATCTGGATGCTCGCCTTCTTCGCCCGCTCCGGCGCGCGGCACCCGCTCGTGCCAGTCGCCATCGGCCTGCTGCTGGGCGGCAGCGTCTCGAACCTCTGGGATCGCGCCTACAACAACTTCGTGACCGACTTCATCTACGTGCACGTGCTCCCGAACTTCAACCTGGCCGACAGCTTCATCGTGACGGGAGTCGGGCTGCTGATCTTCGCGCTCGTGCGTGGTGATCCCGCCGAGCGTAGCGACGGATTCACGTGACCCGCGAGCTGATCGCCGAGGACGGCGCTGCCGGGGCCCGTCTCGACCGCTACCTGGCCGAGCATGCAGGCCTGCCGTCCCGGGCCGCCGCCGAGCGGCTGATCGAGCGCGGCGCCGTGCGGGTCGACGGCGCGGCTGCGCACAAGGCGCTGCGCCTGGCGGGCGGCGAGCTGATCGAGCTCGAGGACGAGGCCGAGAGCGCGCCTGCAGGGCCCGAGGCCGGCGCCGAGCTCGAGATCCCCCTTGCCCTGATCGACGACCACGTGATCGTGGCGGACAAGCCGGCGGGCGTCGTCACGCACCCGGCGCCGGGAGTGGTGGGGCCGACGCTCGTCGCCGCGCTGCGCAGCCTCGGCCTGCGCGGCGGTGACGACGAGCAGCGCCCGGGAGTCGTCCACCGCCTGGACCGCGACACGTCCGGCCTGCTCGTGCTCTCGCGCAGCGACGAGGCCTACGCGTCTCTGGGCGAGCAGATGCGCGCCCGCGAGATCGAGCGCGAGTACATCGCGCTCGTGCGCGGCCGCCCGCCCTCGCGCCGCGGCACCATCGACGCTCCCATCGGCCGCGACCGCAACGACATCGGCCGCATGGCCGTCGGCGGCCGCGGCGAGCGCCCCGCGGTCACGCATTTCGAGCTCAGCGAGCCCTTGCCGAATGCGAGCCTGCTCCGTCTGAAGCTCGAGACGGGCCGCACGCACCAGATCCGCGTGCACCTCGCGGCAATCGGCCATCCGATCCTGGGCGACCCCCTGTACGGCGTCCCGGGCGGCCAGATCGGCCTCCGCCGCCAGTTCCTGCACGCAGCCCGTCTCGGCTTCACCCATCCGGCCGACGGCCACCGCGTCGACCTGACCAGCAACCTGCCCTCCGAACTGGCCGAAGCGCTGGAGCAAGCCCGAGCCGGCAGCTGAGAATGCAACGCGCGGGGTCTGGCCCTTGACGTTGCATCGCGCAATATCAAGGGCCAGCCCCTGAGCGTTGCACCGGGAGGCACAAAGCCGCCGCGCTGGTAGGCTCCCGGGCGGAAGGCGTCCGCCTTCACTCACCCCGAACCGGCGAGCCCTACTCGCTTCCGACGGTGGTGCCGGCGTTGCCGGCTCCGTCGGAGCTGCCCGCCGGAGCCCTGCCACAACCACCATCGGAGGACCGACCGTGGCCGCGATCACCATGCGCGAGCTGCTCGAGGCCGGTGTGCACTTCGGTCACCAGACACGCCGCTGGAACCCGAAAATGCGCCGGTTCATCTTCGGCGAGCGCGCCGGCATCTACATCATCGATCTGCAGCAGACGCTGACGCTGGTCGAGGAGGCGCACTCGTTCGTGCGCAACCTGGCCGAGCGCGGCGGAAGCGTGCTCTTCGTGGGCACCAAGAAGCAGGCCCGCGAGGCCGTGCAGCTGCAGTCCGAGCGCGTCGACATGCCCTACGTCAACCACCGCTGGCTCGGTGGCCTGCTGACCAACTACCGCACGATGCAGGGTCGCATCGACCATCTCCACGACCTGCGCCGTCAGCGCGACGACGGCCAGCTCGACCTGCTGCCGAGCAAGGAGCGGATCATGCTCCTGCGCAAGCTCGAGAAGCTCGAGACCAACCTCGGCGGCGTGGCGCAGATGCGCAAGCTGCCCGATGCGGTCATGGTCATCGACCTCGGCCGTGAGGCGCTCGCCGTGCGCGAGGCGCGCCGCTGCGGCATCCCGGTGATCGGGCTGGTCGACACCAACTGCGACCCGGACGAGGCGGATTACGTCATCCCGGGCAACGACGACGCCATCAAGTCCTGCCAGGCCATCGTCTCGACGCTCGCCGACGCCGTGGCCGAGGGCCGCAGCCTCTGGCGCAAGGCCGAGGACGAGGCCGCTGCGGCTGCCGCCGCGGCTGCCGAGGCCGCCGCCGAGGCCGCTGCCGCCGAGGCGGCCGCCGCCGCCGAGGCCGCAGGCGTCGAGGGGGAGGCGCCGGCACCCGCCGGGGAGGCTGCGTCGTGAGCGACTACACCGCATCGGCTGCCGAGGTCAAGGCCCTCCGCGAGGCCACGGGCGCCGGCATCATGGAGTGCAAGAACGCCCTGCGCGAGAGCGCGGGCGACCAGGATGCGGCCGTCAAGCTGCTGCGCGAGCGCGGCATCGCGAAGACCGCCAAGCGCGCCGACCGCACGACCACGGAGGGCCTGATCGAGGCCTACGTGCACGGCGGCCGCATCGGCGTGCTCGTCGAGATCGGCTGCGAGACCGACTTCGTGGCCGGCACCGACGACTTCAAGACCTTCGCCCACGAGGTCGCCCTGCAGATCTCGGCCAGCGCGGATGCGCGCTGGGTGAGCCGCGAGGACGTGCCCGCCGAGCTGATCGAGTCCGAGCTCGAGATCTACCGCGCCCAGGCGGCCGACAAGCCCGAGAACGTGCGCGACAAGATCGCCCAGGGCAAGCTCGACAAGTGGCTCTCCACCGTGTGCCTGCTCGAGCAGCCCTACGTGCGCGACAGCGACCGCACGGTCGACGACCTGCGCACCGAGATCGCAGCCAAGACGGGCGAGAACGTGCAGATCAAGCGCTTCACGCGCTACGAGCGCGGGGCCTGAGTTGCGAACCGGGCGCCGATCACGTTCGATACGGCTGCGGTGAGCGATCCGGCCCCAATTAGCGACGGCCGCGGGCCGTTTCACCGCGTCCTGATCAAGCTCTCGGGCGAGGCGCTGCTCGGCAAGCGGGCCTACGGGCAGGATCCGGAGACGGTGCGGGAGATCGCGCGCGAGCTCGCCGCCGTGCGCGCGAGCGGCGTGCAGGTGGCCGTGGTCGTGGGCGCGGGCAACATCTGGCGCGGCCTGCAGGAGAGCGCGAGTGGCATGGACCGGGCGACGGCGGACTACTGCGGCATGCTCGCCACGGTGCTCAACGCCGTGGCCCTGCAGGACGCCCTCGAGCGCCAGGGCACGCCGACGCGCGTGCAGTCGGCGCTCGACGTCGCCGAGGTGGCCGAGCCGTACATCCGCCGGCGCGCCATGCGGCACCTCGAGAAGAACCGCATCGTCGTGTTCGCGGCGGGCACCGGCAATCCGTTCTTCACGACCGACACGGGCGCCGCGCTGCGTGCCTGCGAGATCGGCGCGCAGGCGCTCCTGATGGCCAAGAACGGCGTGGATGGCGTCTACGACGCCGACCCGGCCACCACGCCGAACGCGATGTTCCTGCCCGAGGTCTCCCACCGCGAGGCGCTGGAGCGCCAGCTGCGCGTGATGGACGCGACGGCGCTCTCGCTCTGCATGGACAACGACATGCCGATCTACGTCTTCAACGTCGACGACCCGGCCAACATCGGGCGGGTCGTGCGCGGCGAGAACATCGGCACGGTCGTGAGCACGACCAGGCGCGTGGCACCCCTGCCCCCCGAGGACATTTCGTCCGGAGAGGACTCCTGATGACGGTTGACGAGTTGGTCGACGACGCCAAGACGCGCATGGACAAGAGCGTCGAGGCCATGCGGCACGAGCTCACGGGCGTGCGCACGGGCCGCGCCTCGGCAGCACTGCTGGACCGCGTCCAGGTGGATTACTACGGCACCCGCACGCCGCTCAACCAGCTGGCGCAGATCAGCGTGCCCGACGCGCGGCTGCTCACGATCACGCCCTACGACAAGAGCGCGATCAAGGAGATCGAGCGCGCCGTGCTCGAGTCCGATCTCGGGCTCAACCCCGCCAACGACGGCAACGTCGTGCGCCTGCCGATCCCGCAGCTGACGGAGGACAGGCGCAAGGAGCTCGTCAAGGTCGCCCGGCACATCGCCGAGGAGGGCCGCATCGCCGTGCGCAACGTGCGGCGCGACGCGCTGCACCACCTCAAGGACCTCGACCGTGCGGGCGAGGCGCAGGCCGACGAGGTGCACCGCGCCGAGGACCGGGTGCAGAAGCTGACGGACGAGCACGTGAAGCGCATCGACGACGTGCTCAAGAGCAAGGAAGCCGAGATCCTCGAGGTCTAGGTGGCTGGTCGGCAACCGGTCAACCCCTAGAGGATCTGCGCAGACGCCATGACCGGAGTCCTCGAGCGCCTGCGCTTGCTCGCACGGGCACAACGCCCCGCCGAGCCCGCGTTGCCCGATGTCGCGCGCTCCGTCGCGATCATCATGGACGGCAACGCGCGCTGGGCGCGCTCACGCGGCCTGCCCGTGCTGGCAGGGCACAGCGCGGGGACGCGCGCCCTGCGCAGGACCGTGGAGGCCTGTCTCGATCTCGGTGTGAACTCGCTCGCGGTGTTCGCGTTCTCGACCGAGAACTGGAACCGCCCCGACGACGAGGTGCGCGGCCTGCTCGACCTGCTCGCGGAGACGATCAAGCGCGAGTTCCCCGACATGGGCCGCATGGGGGTGCGCGTGCGCTTCGTCGGCCGGCGCGACCGCTGCTCGCCCTCGATCCGGCAGCTGATCGAGGACACCGAGCGCGACACGGCGGCCAACGCGGCCCTCACGCTCTGGATCTGCTTCGACTACGGCGGTCGCTCGGAGCTCGTCGAGGCCGCACGCTCGCTGGTGCGCGACGGCATCGCCGCCGACGACGTGACCGAGGACGCCTTCGCGGCTCGCCTGAGCGCTCCCGACATGCCCGAGCCCGACCTCGTCATCCGCACCTCGGGCGAGCAGCGGATCTCGAACTTCCTGCTCTGGCAGACGGCCTACAGCGAGTATGTGTTCATGCCCACGCTCTGGCCGGACTTCGGCGAGGAACCGCTGCGCAAGGCGCTCGCCGAGTACGCCGGCCGCCGCCGGCGCTTCGGAGCGCGATGAACGACCTCCTCGGCCGCGTGCTCGTCGCCGTGCTGCTGGCGCCGGTCGCGCTGGCCTGCGTGTGGTTCGGCGGTGTGGCCATGCTGCTGCTCGCCCTGCTCGCGGCCGCCCTGGCGCTGGACGAGTTCTTCCGCATGGCGCGCGGGTTGCGCCCGATCGCCCTCACCGGATTCCTGGCCGGCCTGGCGATGATCGTCGCGACCTGGCAGTCGGGCATCGGCTGGTCGCTGGCCGCTCTGGCGGCGAGCATCCCGATCACGTTCATCGTGGTTGCCGGCGTGGCCCCGCGCGAGTCCGCGCTCGGCTCCGTGGCGGTGACAACGTTCGGCGCGCTCTACATCGGCGGCGGGATGGCCAGCCTGGTCGCGCTGCGGGGGCTCTCCGGCGCCAGCGACATCTTCGGGTTCAACCTCGTGCTGGCAGTGCTGCTGGGCACCTGGGCCTCCGACATCTTCGCCTACTTCGGCGGACGGTTGCTGGGACGGCACCGGCTGGCGCCCGCGATCTCGCCGAAGAAGACGGTGGAGGGGTTCGTGATCGGGCTTGCAGCGGGCATCTTCACGACCTGGGTCACGCTCTACCGCGAGGGCTTCAGCAATCCGCAGGCGCTGCTCGTCGGCGTCGGCGTCGCGCTGGCCGCGCCGCTCGGCGACCTCTTCGAGTCGTTCCTGAAGCGCGACCTCGGCGTCAAGGACTCGGGCACGCTGCTCGCGGGCCATGGCGGCGTGCTCGACCGCATCGACGCGCTGCTCTTCGCCGGGCCTGCCGCGCTCGCGATCGTCGCCCTGCTCGGCAAGGCCTGATCTCCGTCTCGCCTACCCTGCGTCTGATGCGCAGCGTCGCACTCCTCGGCAGCACCGGCTCGATCGGCCGGCAGGCGATCCAGGTCTGCGACGACGATCCGGATCTGCACGTCTGCGCCCTGGCGGCGGGCAGCGACGCCGACGGCGTGGTGCGCGAGGCGGAGCGCCTGGGCGTGCGCACGATCGCCCTGGCCGACCCCACAGCGGCCGCGACGGCCCGCACGCGCTTTTCCGGGCGCGTGCTGGAGGGGCAGGCGGGCGTCGCGCAACTGGCGGCCGAGAGCGGGGCGGACGTCGTGCTCAACGCCGTGGTCGGCGCGGCCGGTCTGGACGCGACGCTGGCCGCGCTCGACGCCGGCATCGACGTCGCGCTCGCCAACAAGGAGAGCCTCGTCGCAGGCGGCCCGCTCGTACAGGAAGCGCTTGCACGCAGCGGTGCTCAGCTGCTCCCGGTCGACTCCGAGCACTCGGCGCTGCACCAGCTGCTGGCCGGTGAGGACGCCGAGGCGGTCGAGGCCCTGATCGTGACCGCCAGCGGCGGCCCCTTCCGCGGGCGCTCGGCGGCCGAGCTGAGCGAGGTCACGGCCGAGCAGGCCCTCCGGCATCCGACCTGGACGATGGGCGCGCGCATCACGATCGACTCGGCCACGCTGATGAACAAGGGCCTCGAGATCATCGAGGCGCACTGGCTGTTCGGCGTGCCCTACGAGCGCATCGAGGTGGTCGTGCACCCGCAGTCGATCGTGCACGGGCTCGTGCGGCTGCGCGACGGTGCGCTGCTCGCGCACCTCGGGCTGCCCGACATGCGCGTCCCGATCGCCTACGCCCTGGCCTATCCGCGCCGCGCGCCCGTCGCGGCCCCGCGGCTGGACCTGACGCGCGCTCTCTCGCTCACGTTCGAGCCGGCCGACGCCGAGACGTTCCGCTGCCTCGCCCTCGCGCGTGCTGCCGGTCTCGCCGGCGGTCTCGCACCCTGTGCCCTGAATGCGGCGGACGAGGAGGCCGTGGCGGCGTTCCTGGCCGCGCGCTGCCGCTTCGTCGACATCCCCGCGCTCGTCGAGCGCGCGCTGGAGCGCTGCTCGAGCGAGCCGCTGCGGGACCGCGAGCAGGTGCACGCTGCAGATGCTGCGGCTCGTGCGAGCGTGCGCGAGGCGCTTCAGGCAGGGGTGCCCGGCTGAGCAGCCTGATCGCCATCGGCGGCCTGCTCGCCCTCGTCTTCATCCACGAGCTCGGGCACTTCGTCGTCGCCAAGGCCGTGGGCATGCGCGTGACCAAGTTCTACGTCGGCTTCCCGCCCGCGGTCGTCAAGCGCAGCTACGGCGAGACCGAATACGGCATCGGGCTCATTCCGCTGGGCGGGTTCGTGCGCATCGTCGGGATGGGCCGCCCGCGCGGACGCGATCTGCACTCGTGCGGCGAGGCGGCGGAGAAGGCCGCAGAGCGCCGCCCGCCCGACCAGGCCGACCGCCTCACCCCGGCGCTGGAGCGCGCGCACCTCACGCTGGACGCCGGCGACGCGGCCGGCAGCGCCGAGGCGCTGGAGCTGCTCTCCGAGGCGATCGAGCGCGATGTCGACCTGATCGACGAAGAGCGCGTCGCGTGGTGCCGCAAGGAGCTGAAGCGCGTCTCGGAGGACGCCGACGCGCGCGCCTACTGGCGCATGCCGACCTGGCGCCGCATCGCGGCCATCCTCGCCGGCCCGGCCGCGAACGTGATCGCCGCCTTTGTGCTCCTGACGATCTTCTACGCGCTGGGCGTGCCCAACTACGAGCCGACCACGACGGTCTCGCAGGTCCAGGTGAACTCGCCGGCTCAGCGCATGGGCCTGCAGCCCGGCGACGTCGTGGTCGGCATCCAGGGACGCCCCGTGAACGACGTGCAGAAGCTGCGCAGCACGATCGAGAAATCGCCCACCGTGACGCTGCGCGTGCGGCGAGCCGGCGCCGAGCGCACGCTCGGGCCCGCGACGCCGCGCAAGCAGGACGGCCGCCGGCTGCTCGGCTTCGTCTTCGACGTGCACCGCAACGGCACGCTGCACTTCGGCCCGGTGCGCTCGGCCCATCTCGCCTCGACCGAGCTCTGGCTCGTCACGAAGGGCACGGGAGAGGCCTTGCGCAACCTCGTGATCCGGGGGGACCGCAGCAACGTGCAGGGCGTCGTCGGCATCGTGCGCGAGCAGTCGACGGCCGTCGGCCAGGGCCTCTACCTCGAGCAACTGGCCTGGCTGTCGCTCTCGCTCGCGCTCTTCAACCTGCTGCCGTTCCTGCCGCTGGACGGGGGCCACATCCTCTTCGCGCTGATCGAGCGGCTGCGCCGGAAGCCACTCTCGCGCGAGATCTACGAGCGCGTCTCGCTGGTCGGCATCTCCGTCTTCGTGCTCCTGTTCCTGTTCGTCCTGCAGCAGGACGTGGGCCGGATCCTGGACAACGCGCGCCCCGGACCCTAGAGAGCCGGATTCAATGCCCGCGGGGCGTTCGGAGGTCTCGAAGCGAGCGGGAACGCGACCCTTGAAACCGGTTCTCCCAAGAACTCCTATCCTGACGGTTGGTGGCAAGCCAGCGTCAGATCGTTGTGGGGGGCATCGCGATCGGGGGCGGTGCCCCGGTCAGCATCCAGTCGATGACGACCACGAAGACGCACGACGTCGCGGCGACGCTCGAGCAGGTCGGGCGTTTGCGCGAGGCGGGCGCCGACATCGTGCGCGTGGCGGTGCCGGGGATTCCCGACGCCGACGCGCTGCCTGCGATCGTCGCGGGGGCGGGGCTGCCGATCATCGCCGACATCCACTTCAACGCCTCGCTCGCGCTGCGCGCCATGGACACGGGAGTCGCCGCCGTGCGCATCAACCCCGGCAACATCGGCGGGGCCGACAAGGTCGAGGCGGTGGTGCGCAAGGCGCAGGCCACCGCGACGCCGCTGCGCATCGGTGCGAACTCGGGCTCCCTGCCCGACCACCTGCGCCCGAGGGCGACCGCCGATCCGGCCGGAGCGCTCGTGGCCGCGGCGATGGAGGAGGTCGAGCTGCTCGAGCGCCTCGGCTTCCGCGACTTCAAGATCTCGGTCAAGTCCTCGAGCGTGCCCACGATGATCCAGGCCTATCGCCGGCTGGCCGCGGAGGTGCCCTACCCGCTGCACCTCGGCGTGACCGAGGCCGGCCTGCCTGCCGCGGGCACCGTCAAGTCCGCGATCGGCATCGGCACGCTGCTGGCCGACGGCATCGGCGACACGATCCGCGTCTCGCTCACGGCCGATCCCGTCGAGGAGGTCGGCGCCGCGATCGCGATCCTCAAGGCGCTCGGCCTGCGCCAGTCGGGCCCGAATCTGATCGCCTGTCCCTCGTGCGGCCGTACGAACGTGGAGGTGCACGAGCTCGCGGGCGAGGTCGACCAGCGGCTCGCGACGTATCCACAGCACTTCGAGGTCGCCGTCATGGGCTGCGCCGTCAACGGCCCGGGCGAGGCGGGCAACGCCGACTTCGGCATCGCCGGCGGACGCGACTCCGGCTTCATCTACGCGCACGGCGAGGTACTGCGCAAGGTGCCGCAGGCCGAGCTCGTGGACGAGCTCTTCCGCGAGATCGACGCCTGGATCGAGCGCGGCATGCCGCGTCCCGACAGAGGTGCGCCGATGCGCGTGATCGGCGTGGTGGGAGCGTGATCTGGCGTGTCACGAAGCTCGTCGCCGTGGGCGTGCTCGTGCGCCGGGCGGTGCAGAACCCGAAGGTGGCGACGCCTGCGCGCGCCGTCTTCGGCCGCTTCACCAAGCACCGCGAGGCCGGTCGCTGGCACGACGTCGACCCGCCGGTCGACCGGCCGGCCGACCCTCCGGCGACGTAAGGGCGGCCGCGAGGCCACGCCCGGGACAGGGCCTCCTAGACTGTGCCGCCTGTGGCTCCGACCGTGCCGCGCTACGCCCACCTGCACGTCCATTCCGAGTATTCGGTGCTGGACGGCGCCTGCCGCATCCCTCAGCTCGTCGAGCGCGCGGTGGAGCTCGGCATGCCCGCCGTCGGCATCACCGACCACGGCTCGATGGCGGGTGCGATCGAGCTCTATCGCACCGCCGGCAAGGCCGGCATCAAGCCGCTGCTGGGCTGTGAGATCTACCTGGTCGACGATCGCCGCTCGCGCGTGCACTCCAACCAGCGCGACTGGAACCACCTGACGCTGCTGGCCGAGACGACGGCCGGCTACCACAACCTCATCAAGCTCTGCACGCTCGGCTACCTCGAGGGCTACTACTACAAGCCGCGCGTCGACTACGAGCTGCTCGAGACGTACGCCGACGGCATCATCGCGCTGTCCGGCTGTCTCTCCGGGCGCACGTGCTCGGCGCTCCTGGCCGGCGATGCGCCGCGCGCCCGGGAGGAGCTCGACCGCCTCGTGCAGATCTTCGGGCGCGAGGACGTCTACATCGAGCTGCAGGACGCGGGCATCGACGAGCACAAGAGCGTCAATCCCGGCCTGCTCGCGCTGGCCGCCGAGACCGGGCTGCCGGTCGTCGGCACGGGCGATGTGCACTACCTGCGCGCCGAGGACGCCTCGCCGCACGAGGCGCTGCTCTGCATCCAGACGAACGACCTGCTCTCCAACCCCAACCGCTTCCGCTTCTCGACGCAGGACTTCTATCTCAAGACGCCCGAGGAGATGAGCCGGACGATGGCCGCCTGGGGCGGCGACGGCCTGCTCGCGCCCACGCTCGAGATCGCCGAGCGCTGCAACGTCGTGCTCGACCTCGACCGCATCCACCTGCCGCGCTTCGACGAGGCCGGCGACGACTCGTTCGGGATGCTGCGGCGGCTGTGCGAGGCGGGCATGCTCGAGCGCTACGGGACGGTCGACCAGCGCCTGCGCGACCGGCTCGAGTTCGAGCTGCAGACGATCAGCGAGATGGGGTTCGCCGACTACTTCCTGATCGTCTGGGACTTCGTGCGCTTCGCCAAGGCCAACGGCATCACCGTGGGACCCGGCCGCGGCTCGGCCGCAGGCTCGATCGTGGCCTACGCGCTGCGCATCACCGATCTCGACCCGTTGCGCTACGACCTGCTGTTCGAGCGCTTCCTGAATCCCGGCCGCAAGACCATGCCCGACATCGACATCGACTTCTCGGTGCACGGTCGCGAGCGCGTCATGGCGTACGTGACCGAGAAGTACGGGCGCGAACGCGTGGCCCAGATCATCACGTTCTCGAAGCTGGCCGCGAAGGCCTCGGTGCGCGACGCGGGCCGCGTCATGGGCCTCCCCTACGGAGCCGTCGACCGCATCGCGAAGCTCGTGCCCGAGGGCGTGAAGATCGGCTTCGAGGAGTCGCTCAAGCCCAACCAGGAGCTGCGCAAGGCCTACGACGAGGACGAGCTCGTGCGCCAGGTCGTCGACATGGCGCGCCCGCTGGAAGGGCTCGTGCGCGCCGACTCGATCCACGCCGCCGGCGTCGTGATCGGCGACCGGCCGCTCGTCGAGTACCTCCCGCTGCAGCAGAAGGGCCCC
>Ga0207683_10001580_pt1 | contig 20534 bp, 12 predicted proteins | sample KBSM73metaG_FD_184333 | JGI IMG/M metagenome (GOLD analysis project Ga0207683, IMG submission 184333) | Miscanthus rhizosphere microbial communities from Kellogg Biological Station, Michigan, USA - KBS M7-3 metaG (SPAdes) (version 2) | ecosystem: Host-associated > Plants > Roots > Rhizosphere >... | reverse complement strand
GGACCGCTAGAGGTCCGAGACCGGACGCGACTTCCCCTCTCATTTCCACGGTCCGCGAAGCGGACCGCTAGAGGTCCGAGACCTACCTGTCCTCGAGCCCGTGCTCGCGGAGCTTTGCCTCGAGGCGGCGGGCCGTCAGACCGGAGGCGCGAGCCGCCTCGGTCCGATCGCCGTTCGCTCGCTCGAGAGTCCGCAGCAGCCAGAGACGCTCGGCGGCGTTGGCGGCCCTCTCCCGGGCCTGGTCGAGCGTCTCGTCGCGCACCATCTCGGCGAAGCTCGGATCCGGGCCGAGCCGGAGATGCTGCTCCTCGATCGCGCCGTCGTCCGAAAGGATGATCGCCCGCTCGAGGCAGTTGCGCAGCTCGCGGACGTTGCCCGGCCACGCGTACGAGCGCAGGCGTTCCCGGGCCGCCGGGGCGAGCGCCGCGGATCTCTTGCCGAGCTCGGGCGCCAGGTGCTCGAGGTACCAGTCGATCAGCGGGTCGACGTCCTCGGGCCGCTCGCGCAGAGTGGGCACGCGGATCGGAAAGACCCTGACCCGGTAGAAGAGGTCGTCCCGGAAGAGGCCCTGGCTCACCATCTTCTCGAGCGGTCGGTTCGACGCCGCGATGATCCGCACGTCGACCTCGATCGGAATCGTGCCTCCGACGCGATGGAAGGAGCGCTCCTGCAGGACGCGCAGGAGCTTGCCCTGCGTCGCCGGCGAGAGCTCGCCGATCTCGTCCAGGAAGACCGAGCCTCCGTCGCCGAGCTCGAACTTCCCCATACGGCGCGCCGAGGCGCCGGTGAAGGAGCCGCGCTCGTGGCCGAAGAGCTCACTCTCGAGGAGCGTTTCGGGAATCGCGGCGCAGTTGATCGCGATGAACGCTCCCGCGCGGCGGGCGGAGAGCTCGTGGATGGCGCGCGCGAACAGCTCCTTGCCCGTTCCGCTCTCCCCCTCCAGCAGGACCGTGGCGTCCGTCGCCGCGACGCGCTCCACGTCCGCGCGTACGCTCCGGATCGCGGCCGACTCCCCCACGATCGGCGGGAACGACTTCGACGAGGCGTCGGCGAAGAGCAGGGACTCGCGCGAACGCGCGCGCCGCTCGATGGCGCGCCGGACGAGCAGGCGCAGGAGGTCCGGGTCCACCGGCTTCGTGATGAAGTCCTCGGCCCCGTGCTTCATCGCCGAGACGGCGGTCTCGATCGAGCCGAACGCGGTCATGACGATGACCGGCAACGTCGGATCGAGCGCGATCGCCGCGTCGAGCACGGCCAGGCCGTCGGCGCCCGGCAGCCTCCAGTCGGTCAGGACCAGGTCGACCTTCTCGCCCGCCCGCAGACGCTCGACCGCCTGCGCGCCGCTGGCGATGCCCGTGACCGTCAGCCCTTCGGTCTTGAGCATCTCCTCGAGCATCGTGCGCAGGGAGTCCTTGTCCTCGACGATCAGGATGCGGGGCATGGCCTGGAAGAAAGGTTAGCAGGAGGCCGTCGTCGCGGCCGGTGACGGAGATCGGGCGAAGACGCGGACGCGGTGATCGGGGTCCGCGGTCGCGGCCCCGTCGGGCCCCGTCGGGCTGTCGCTCTCAGGCGCCGGAGCGGGAACGTTCCGGACGCTTACCGGTTCGGGCGCCCTCCGGCTCCGGCACGTTCGACGCGGCGCCGCCGCCGGTCAGCGGCTGGGGGGCTTCGGCTGGTTGTCGGGGCTCGAGGCGCCGGGGATGTACCCCGTCTTGCCGTCCGCCGGCGCCTGCGAGGGCGCGTTGGCGACCGGAGGAGCGTACAGCGTGCCCCGGCCGTAGGGCGTCGGAGCGGGCTTGGGCGCCCCCGTACCGGTCGCCGCCGCGGGAACGCCCGGCCGCACGCCGGCGGCCGCCGGAGGCGCGATGGGCTTCGGGGCGGCCCACTGCGGCGCGAACCGGAGCGATGCGACCGTCTTGTCGCCGATCTTCAGCGAGCCGTTGAAGTCCACCGTCTGCCCGGGCTCGATGGATCCCTTCGAAAGGCTCGCCGCCGTTCCGTCGATCGGCTGGCCCTTCTCGTCGATCGCGGAAATCTGCAGGTGCACTCCCTCCGCGATTCCCTGGCCGGGGTTGCGGAGCGAGCCGCGGACTCGCAGCGTGTCGCCGTTGGTCTCCTGGGTGTAGTCGGCGATCTCCACCTTGGGCGTGCCGCCGGCGCCCGCGTCCTTCTTCTCCTCACCCGCGGCGGCCGTGTCGAGATCCATGGGATGCGACACGTCGGCGTCGGTGATCCGGACCTTCGCCTTCGGGGTGTCCTTGACGACCCGAGCGGCGTCGGCGGGCGTCGACGGAGCCGCCGGTGCGGGAGCCGGCGCGGCGGCGGTCGAAACGTGGTTCGCCGCCGCCGTCTTGTCGCGGTCGATCTCAGAGACGGGGACCGAGAGGAGCGTGCCGTCGGCGCGAGTGAGGTACGCCGTGTTGCCGCGGCGGACCCAGTGCTCCTTCAGCGGCACTACCGTGCCCCCCTTCAAAACGACCACCTCACCCGCCGGGGCGGAAACTGCGACGGCCGACAGCAGAACCGCGGCGAATCCCAGTCGGTTGATCGTCATTACTGCTGTTCCTTCCAGTTCCCTTCGATCGGATGGAGGGTGCGCGGCGTGGGTTCCTGCCGCATCGCGCCCGTTCCGAAGAGCACGGTGTCGATTGTATCGCCCTGCGGCGAGGTGGACTGTGACGCCGACGCCATGTTCGGGCTCAGGAACTCGCGGTAGTCGTTGGGACTTCCCGTCGTGCCGTAGCCGCCCTGACCCGTCAGGAAGAAGAACCGGTACCGGTAGGAGCTTCCGTTCGTGGCGCAGGGCGACACCGAATCCGGCGTGTAGGTGATCAGCGACAGATAGCCGAGTGTCGAGAACACCGTGGACGTCGTCTTCTCGTTGTTCGAGCCGTAGTCGAGGACGAAGCCGTTCTGCGAGCCGCAGGAGACCGGGTCGTACGGCAGCGGGCAGGTCCCGGTGCCGGTCGACAGGTCGTGCAAGTCGGTGCGGACGAAGGTCTGGCTGATCTGGCCGCTGTCGACGACGTAGTAGAAGCTCTGGGTCTGCGTGTTCGGCCGCGCGAGGTCCGCGCGATTTCCCGTGCCGAACGCGATGCCGAGCCCCGGCGCGGTCGTCCCGCCGCCGAGGAACACGATGCCCGGCTCGAAGAAGATCGGCTGCAGGTTGGGGCACACGAGGTCCGCCGTGGTGCCGCAGCCGTTGAAGAGCAGGTAAGGCTGGTACCCGTGCGCCTGGCCGGAAGTCATGATGCCCACGCCATTCGGAACGTCCGGCACGAGGCTCATGCGCCACATGTTGCCGTTGACGTCGCCGATGTACACGACGTCGAGGTACCCGTCGTCGTTGTAGTCGGCCACGGCCGGCGCCGAAGGCATCGGGGCGAAGGGAACCGTGTTGAAGCCGCCGGAGCCGTCCGGCGTGCCGCCTTCGGTCGTCTTGAACAGGATCTGTCCCGTCTCGACGTCCACGACGTAGATCGCGCGGCCCTTGGGAAGCTTCTGGAGAACGCGGTCGCCCGGCGTGAAGCTCGGGTCGAACCCGCCGCCGAAGATCGCGACGTACCGGTCGTCGAAGCCCGAGGCGTCCGCCGTCGAGCTGCTGGGGTCGAACACCTTGATGCGTCCCACGACCGGGCGCGACCAGCTCTCGCCGAGCCCCGGGTTGACCGTGCTGCAGCCGTCCGAGCAGGGCGCGCCGGCGTCGGTGAGCTCCCACATGATCGACGGGAACTTACGGTTCGAGACCGCGCCCGCGCTGCAGCTCGCGCCGGTGCCGTCGAGGCAGCCCGGCGAGGCGTCCTTGTTACCCACGATCTCACCGAACGTCGGCGACGCGGTGTTGGTGTCGATGTCGTCGGGCTGCGTGACGTCGAGCGCGAAGTAGCCCCTGCCGCCCTGTCGCAGTCCGCCGACGAGGACGGTGCGCCACGCCCGCTCCGAGGCGGTCGGGGTGCCGGAGTGGGCGGGGTCGATGAAGACGTCCGCGGACCCCATCGAGCCGTCCACGAAGTACTGCGGTAGCGGCGGGAAGTTCAGAAGGTTCGGGAACTTGTTCGCCATGACCTGTCGCGGCGAGTACGCGAAGATTTCCCGGCCAGTGCCGAGGTCGAACGACGTCGGGAAGTTCGCCGTGTCGCGGCCCCAGACGGCTCCGTCGAACGCGTGGAGGAAGCCGTCGTTGGCGCCCACGTACAGGACCTTGCGGCGCTTGGCCTGACGCTGCGCGAACGTCAGGTAGGGCTCGCCGGTCGTGGACGAGCTCGTCCGCGGAATCAGGTTCGACGCCAGGAACTGGAAGTAGTGCGGCGGCTCGACCATGAACGGCTCGGAGTGGAAGACGTCGCCGAGCTTGTGCGCATAGCCCGCCGGGGGGTTGCCGTCGTCGTCGGTTCGAGTCTGCGGCGGATCGCCCGGGGCCGGGGCGTCGTCCTGGTAGAAGTACGAGAACTTCTGCTCCTCGCCGGCGTTCGGACCGATCGCGACCGTGATCGTCGACGGCTTGATGGACGCATTGTTGAGGATCTCGTCGCGGCTGCCGAAAGTCGACGCTCCGCCGCGCAGGAACTGAACGGTGAGAATCGCGCGGGTCCGATCCGCCGCGGCGGTGTTGTCGAGACCCATGTCGATCATCAGCCCGCCGAAACAGTCGGTGTTCAGGAAACCGGTGCAGCCGCCGGAGTTCGGCATGAAGGTCTCGCGGGTCAGAGGCACGCCGCTGTTTCCGCTGGCGAAGAGCATCTTGCGGCCCGGCCAGACGGAGATCGCCGGGGCGCGGCCGGACGGAGACGCGGCGGAAGCCGACGCTCCGGCCGTCAGATCCGCCCTCGGATCGGTGTAGCCGAGCACCCGTCCCGCGCTCCAGACCGGCTTGCGCTGGGCCGGATCGGCCGCATCCGGGTTCGTTTCGTCGGGGTACGTGTTCGTCCCCGGCGGAGGAGTCGGCGTCGGAGTCGGGGTGAACACGATCGGCGTCGCCGTCGGACCGCCCGGGGTCTCCGTCGGGGTCGCCGCCGGCGTTCCCGTGACGACGGGAATCTGACCGTTGGTGTCGAGCTGGAAGCTCTTGATCGTGCCGGTCCAGATCGACCAGCTCGAGAGCTCGCCGTTCGGGTTGAGGTGGCTGGGGATGACCGATCCGATCTGGGCCGTGTCGCCCACGCCGCCGGAGAAGGCGGGGACCGACGGGGATGCGAAGAACGTCGCGTTCTGCTTGAAGTTCAGGATCGACTCGAGCGCCGCCTGGAGGGTCGTGCGGTCGGTCGCCGCGAAGAGCTGGCCGCCGCTGTTCGTCGCGATGCAATTCAGCGCGGTGGACGTGGTCGCGTCCTTGTCGAGACCGACCACGAAGACGGGCACCCCGTGGGTCCGCACGCTGGGATCCGCGGCGTTCGCGGCCGCACGGCGGCCCGGTGCGCTTTCCGGCAGCAGCACGTCGCCGAGGTCCTTCGACGGTCCAAAGCCCGTGGGGCCGCCGCCGCACGGGTCCGCGGCGCACTCCTCGTTGCCGTCGGTGAGCAGCACGATGATGTAGTTGCGGCAGTCGATTGCCGGGTCGGGCGCGGCGCTGCCGGTCGGCGCCGGGAAGACGCTGTTGACGAAGTAGTTGTACGCGTCGAGAAGCGCGCCGGCGAGCGGCGTGCCCGGCGCGGTGGCGACGACTTCCTTCGCGTCTTCCTCGAGCGTATAGGCCCGGTCGGCCGAGACTCCGGAGTTGTAGCTGACGATGGAGGACGTGAAACGGAGCAGCCGCTTGATCGACGCTTCGGGCGAATTGCCGCCCGGGTAGTCGGTGCCGAGCCACTCGCGCTTGAACGGAACGACGGGCCAGTCCTGCGGCGACGCCGGCGGACTCGACGGGAACACGGCGGGGCTGGCCGCGTCCGGCGGCCCGAGCGCCGTCGGAGCGACACCCGCAAAGCCCTTGAACGTGTTGAAGTGCGCGAGGCCGCCGCAGTCCTGCGAATACGGATCACATCCGGAACCCGCGGGCCCGGAGATCGGGCACGACTTGCCGGCGAAAGCGTCCAGCGAATACGTCGTGTAGGGCCGCGCGCCGTACACGGTCACCGGCGGCGGTCCCGGCAGGATGTAGTTCGGATCGGCGTCGTAGAGCGCCGCAAACATGCCCTGGTTGTGGCGGTCCGCGATGAAGCCGGTGTCGACCTGGGCGTCGGCGTCGTTGTCGGGCGAAGCCGGGCAGCCGGCCGTCGTCGTCGGACACGAGCCCCACGGCGGGTTTCCGTTGGACGTGTCGTTCGACGTGAATGCCGGCGGCAGGTCGTAGAGGTCTCCGCGCCGGTACACGAGCCGGACCGACTGCTTGATCTCCAGCGCCGGATCCGGATCCGCCTGCGGGTCGTCGAAGCCCCTCATGAAGAAGGGCGAGGAGGGCAGCGGGAATCCGCTCGACGCGTTCACGAAGGACTGCTCACCGGGGTCGATGACGCCGTTGCCGTTCGTGTCCACGAAGGCGCAGGTGCGCTTGCTCGCCCCCGGAGCTCCCAGCGGCGGATCGTACGGGCACGGGGCGCACTTGAGCTGTCCGCCTCCCGTATAGCTGGCCGGAATACCGGGGCACGCGCCGGAGATCGGAGGAGGAGGCGGCGGCGGCGCCATGGCGAGCAGTCCGCGGACGACGGGGGCCAGCCAGTTGGCGACCGCCGGCAGGAGGCTCTTCCTCGGGAAGGCGCCGCCGGAGTCCGTCGGGACGAGGGTCGGCGTGAACGTCGCCGTCGGCGGCGGCGTGCCCGTGGGCGTCGCCGAGGCCGTGAAGGTTCGCGTCGGGGTATTGGTCGCGGTGCGCGTCGACGTTCTCGACGCCGTGAACGTGGCCGTCCGCGTGTTCGTCGGCGTGCGAGTCGCGGTGTTGCTCGCGGTCACGGTCACCGTGTTCGACGGCGTACTCGTCCGGGTCGCGGTGCTCGACGCGGTGTTGGTCACCGGCGAAGACGCAGTGAACGTCTGCGTCGCCGTGAACGACGGCGTGAACGTCTGAGTCGCCGTGAAGGTCGGCGTGCGGGACGCCGTGTTCGAGGGCGTGAACGTCCGCGAGGCCGTGTTCGTCGCGGTCCGCGTCGGCGTGTTCGACGCCGTGTTGGTCCGCGACGGGGTGTTCGACGCGGTATTCGTCCGCGACGCCGTGAAGGTCGGCGACGCCGTGAAGGTGCTGGTCCGCGTCGCCGTGTTCGACGGCGTGTTCGTCCTGGACGGCGTGAAGGTCGCCGAGGCCGTGTTCGTGCGCGTGAACGTCGGCGACGGCGTGAACGTCTGCGTGCGGCTCGGCGTGTTCGACGGCGTGTTGGTCTGCGACGCCGTGAAGGTCGGTGACGCCGTGAACGTCGAGGTCCGCGTCGCCGTGCGCGACGGCGTGTTCGTCACGGTCGCGGACGACGTCACGGTGGCCGTCGGCGTCGCCGACGCGGTGTTCGTCCGCGTGGCGGTGTTCGTCGCCGTGCGCGTCGCCGACGGCGTGTTGGTGTTCGACGGCGTCGCGGTCTGGCTGGCCGTGAACGTCGTGGTCGGCGTCGCGGTCGCGGAGGCCGTGCTCGTCTGAGTCGCCGTGCGGGTGGCCGTCTGCGTGGCGCTGCCCGTGAACGTCGGCGTCCGCGTCGCCGAGGCGGTGTTGGTCGCCGTACGGGTGTTCGTCGGCGTGCGCGTTCGGGAAGCCGTTTGAGTCGGCGTGTTCGACGGCGTGTTCGTCACGGTGGGCGTGTCCGTGGGCGTCGGTGTGGGAACCGCGACGGGCCCGTACTCGTCCACCTGGACGACGACGAACGCATCGGAATAGTGGCCCTGCACGATCTGCATCCGGAGCTCGTGATTCGCGTTGGTGGGGCTGCGATAGACCACCACGCCCTCGTTCAGCCCGTGCGGACCGAACGCGCCCCGGAAGACTCCCGGGTCCGGGCCCGGGTACGGCGGCCGCGTGTCGGCCATCGACGGCGGGATCGTGTAGCCCGGGGCGTCGGGAAGGCCGAGCGTGCCATAGGCGTGCGGAGGCTTGTGTCCCATCTGCAGGAAGCGGCCCTGCTGGACGTCCGGATAGAGGAACGGGTCGAAGATCGTGCTGATCGACCCGGTGGGATAGAGGCTCTCCGCGAAGTACAGCCACTCCATTCCGCCGTTCTCGAGGTGCTCGCCGACGACGTGCGCACCTCCGATCGGCTGACCGGACTGACTGTTCGCCGCGCCGAACGTCTGGTTCGGGTTGCGGTAGTACGAGAACGCCCAGTTGACGCCGGACGTGTTCGTCATGACCTGCCGCACGACGCTCTTGGCGATCGCGAGCTTCGAGCCGTTCGTGTTGGCGACCGTTCCCTCCGGGTAGATGAAGTCGTCCATGAACGCGGGCAGCGGGTACGTGTCGGAGAACTCCTTGGCCATCGAGTTCGAGGAGTCGAGGATCAGCAGCACGTTCGTGTTCGCGCCGGAGTTGGCCTGGAGAAGCTGCCGGTCGTCCGGCCGGGCCGGAGACGTCATGAGGAACAGGGCGAGGAACGTGAACGCCACGCGGTGGCGTTCGACCAAGCCCTTGACCCCTCGAGACCTTCGGTGTCGCATGGCGCTTCTCTCCTGATGAATCAACAGGGCACGGTGAAGAATCGGCAAGGGAGGGTGCTCGGGAGCGGGCCGATCTCGACGTCGGCCACGAGAGCCTTGGAGTACTGCAGAAACGCGTCGTCCTGCCCGCCGCGCGAGCGAAGCTCGAACGCGTACATGTACTGGGAGTGCACGCTCTGCTCGTTCATGATTCCGCCGCGATAGTGCCGGCGGCCGATGTGGCCGGGGTTCGAGATGCGGACCTGGATGTCGTCTCCCGTCAGGAATCCGAACGTCTGCTGAAACCGATGGGCCGGCATCTGGAAGAGCTGGGTTCCGAACGGCCCGCCGGTCGTGAACTCGGGCCGGGTCAGGAACGTCCGCGGATCCGTCATCTCCGCGCCGCCCCAGCGGATTCCCGCGTCCGCCGAGTAGAAGCCGCGGTTCACCGACCACTCGTTCGCGGCGATTCGCGATTCGGTCGAGGTGATCAGCATGAGCGCGATGCCGATGACCGTCAGGATCGCGAGAACCAGGATCGCGACGACGAGGGCGGCGCCGCGCTCGCGGCGATTGTCGGCGTGGAGAGTGTGCATGGTCATCCCTGGAACGCGTAATTTCGGAGGTTGATCTTCAGCGTCTGGACACGGCGCCGGAAGTTGCCGGTGACCGGCGTCGCCGTCGAGTTCATGAGCTTGTAACCCTGCGCGTACGGGCCCTTGTAAGTCGGATCCGGGTCCCGCGACTTGGCCAGGAGCGAGACCATCACCCCGTGGAGGCGCGGGCAGTGGCGGGACATCGCGCCGCCCGGGTGACCCGGGCTGAACGGGTTCTGACTCTGGAAGTCGATGTCGTCCACGGGGGATTCGCCGGCGCCGTTGGGAACCCACTCGTCGCAGCCGTCCTGCGTCGAGAAGTTGGGATCGGGGTCGTCGACGGTGGTGGCGCAGCCGCCCGACGTGTCGCGGGTCACGGAGTTGTCGTCGTTGGAGTCGATGCCGTAGGCGACCTGCATGTCCTCCACGTCGTCGGCGAGCTTCTCCAGCGCGAACTGGGTCGAACTCCGGCGCGTGCCCTGCCACAGCGCGGGATGCTTCGCGGCATTGGTGGGGTCGGGGTCCGTCGGATCGACGGCGATGAAGAAGATGATGTCGTCCAGGATCCCGGCGTGACGAGGAATCGAGATCGGGTTCGCGGGCTCGCTGCCGCCGGAGGGGAGCTCCGTGTTGAAGCGCGGCCCGACCGTGCCTCCGAAGTCCACGGCGTTGAACGTATTCGACCCCAGCAGGTTGGTCGGCGCGGTGATCACCCCGACGTTGTACTTGGGTTGCGCGTACCGCTGCGTCCCGCCGGGCGCCGCATCGGAGCAGCCGCTGTGGTTGTCCGAGTCGCTGTCCTGGACGATGACGAGCATCGGCTGGGCCGCGGTCGCGCTGGCGGTGTACGCGTCGATCATCGAGAACTGCGGCCGGTTCGCCGCGTCCTGGTTGACGTGCTGGCCGATCATGACGTTGCCGACGATCGGCGACGCCGTGAGCGCCTGCGATCCCGCACAGGTCCCGCACGGCTGCTCGCCGCCGTAGCCCAGCAGGGGCGAGTTGATGACGCCGCGGACCTCGATCATGTCGGTCCCCGGGCGCACCGTGTAGGTGTCGCCGGCGGTCGACGTCACGGTCAGGCCGGACGCGTTGTCGTAGGACCCCCCCCGCGGGAGAACGCCGTCGAGGCCGGAGTCCGCGTGATTCAGGACGGCCTGGGTGACGTAGAGGCCGCCGGAGCCCGCCATCCGGATGACCCGCGTCATCTGGTACACGCCGTAACGCACCGCGCCCTGAGCGTCGGCGACGTCGGTCTCGTTCTTGTTGATGCGGGCGCTGGCGTCGAAGACCGCCAGCAGGCCGAGCATCGCGATCGCGAGGAGCAATGTCACGACGATCATCTCGATGAGCGTGAAACCCGACTCGCGGCGGCCGCGGTATGCGTTCGTCATGGCTTTAGCTGCACACCCCGACGCCCGTGTTCCTCACGAACCCGCTGACGCGGGCCGTGCGCTGACCGAATCCGATCCCGGTCCCGGTCGTCGAGGACGTCACGGTGACGTCGACCCGCTTGAACTGGCACGGTGCGCCGGCGCCGACCGTGGTCATGGTGTAGGGATCCCCCGTGATCGCGGGCGCGGTGCTGTTGAAGTTCTGCACCGAGTACGTCCGCGAAAGCGGGTTCTTCATCACCGACGGAGGAACCCCGGTCTGCGGGTCCGGCAGCGTCGGCGGCAGGTCGTTCGGGAAGGTCCCCGAGGCCAACTGGGCGTCTGTGAACGGCAGGTTCATGAGCTGCTCGAGCCGGTCGCGCGCCAGGTTGTGGATCGACGTGTACTCGTAGCCCGAGTAGTTCGACCGGACGCTCGCGATGAAGAGCGGCGCGATGCCGAGAAGGATGAAGCCGAGCAACGCCATCGAGATGAGCATCTCGATCAGCGTCAGGCCGGACTCGCGACGGAGACGTTTGAGCGATGGAGTTTTCATTGCCAGTTCACCGGGGTGATGACCTCGACGCGGCCGTTGGGATTCGTGCGGATCGTGATCGCGTTGGGAGTTCGCATCCCGACGGGGCCCTCGATGACCGCATCGATGGACGCCCCCGCGGCGATGCGTCCGTCGCCGCCGAAGATGATGGGCGCCGGCGTCGGTCCCTTGAAGCGCGCCGCCGCGGCCGGTAGCCGCAGAATCGACGGAAACGGCGTCGGCGTGGGCGCGGGCGGCGCCGGTTCGATCGTCTGGAACTCGATGGGCGCTCCCGAGGACGCGACGAACGCGACCTGGGCATTGCGCTTGACGGCCTTCATGCGAGCCGCCGTCAGGGCGACGGCGATCTCGCGCCCGGCGCTCTGCAGCGTCTGGCGCTGCGCGATCTTCACGAACCACGGAACGGCGACCAGCGCCATCGCCGCGATGATCGCCAGGACGATCATCAGCTCGGCGAGCGAGAACCCGGCAGACCGGGAGCGGCTTCGATGCCGACGCATAGATTGCATGAGAGACATTTCGAGGTGCGACGGAGCGATTCTCATGCCGGGCCCCCCGTCTTTTGGTTAAGTGGATGTGGGCCAATTATATCCGGGTTTCGGCGGCCGGCCCGGACGGTTCTTCGAGCGGGCATTTCGTCACCGCCGGTAACACTCCCGGAGGCCGAAAATCGGCCGAATGCGCCGCCGCCGAAGGAGGCAAAGCGCGAAACGCGATCCTCGCCCCGACGCGGTCGGACCGTCTCGCTCGCGACGCCTCTCCCGCCGACGGCCTGCGGCGGGCTCGCCGGACGTCGCTTCGTGTGACCGCCGCCACCACGCCTCTCTTCGCCCTCGACTCCCGCGCGCCCTGTCCCTACACTGCCTTTCAGCTTGTCCCCCATGTGGCCGAACCGGCGTAAGGCGCCTGCCGCCGAGGCGCTCCTCTCGAGGCTCCACGCGCACGGCTGGAAGACCGACGCGGAGCGCGACGAGCTGCTGCGCTCGATCGCGGTGTTGCCCGAGCTCGAGGCGGAGGATCTCGCGTGGATGGCCGTCGAGTCCGACCCCGCCGTCCGCAACGCGGGGCTGACGTTGTTGAAGCGCCTCCCCTGGGAGACCTCTTCGCCCGCGCTCTTCGGATACCTGTCGTCGAAGACCGAGGCCGTCCGGCGTCTCGCGATGACGGCCATCGAGGGAGTCGCCGGCGGCAGCTTCTTCGAGCGGCTTCCCGACCTGCTCGCCCACAACGACGCCGCCGTCGTCCACGCGGCCCTCGATCACCTGAAGCGCAATCCCACGGAGCGCGCCCTGCCGTGGATCGCGAAGACGATCACGACCTCGCCCTCCCCGGCCGTACGCCGGCGCGCCTTCTCGGTCGTCGAGGCGACCCAGTCGCCCCGCGCGGCCCAGATCGCGGTCGCGGCGCTCGACTCCGAGGACGAGGAGCTGCGCTTCAAGGCCATCCAGCTCATCCAGAAGTTTCCGGACGAGGCCCACATCCCGGCCCTGCTGCGGCACTGCCGCAACGACTCGACCCGGGTGCAGGACGCGGCGATCACGGCGATCGGACCGATGCTCGCCGCCTCGAACAAGCCGTACACGGAGGAGATCCTTCCGCTGCTCGCCGACTCCAACGCGAAGGTGCGGCAGCTCGCCTCCCGGATCGCCGCGAGTCAGCCTCCGGCGAAGGTCGCCGAGGCGTTCCTCCGGACCTTCAAGGCGACCTTCGGTCCGCCGCGCGACCGCGCCGTCGAGGCGCTGGCGGCGCTCGGACCGCAGTTCCTCAAGTCGTTCCTGGACAGGGGAGCCGGCGGCGGCGATCCCGCCGAGGAGGGCCTCGCCGCGTCGATCGCGGTCACGATCCGCTCGCCGGAGGCGGTCGCTCCCTGCGTCCGTTTCCTGACCGGCGACGACTGGTGGCTGCGCGAGCGCGCGGCCATGGCCCTCGCGGAGATCCGCGACGAGTCCACGCTCCCGCACCTGATGCAGCTGCTCAAGGACCCCGAGTCGAACCTGTCCGCCGCGGCGGCCCTGGGCGCGTGGGGCACGCCCAAGGCTCTCCCGGGACTCCTCGAGGCGTACAAGCAGCCCGACTCGACGCGAGACCTGAGGCTCGAGATCCTCGACGCGTTCGCGAAGATCGAGGACCCGCGCATACCGGTGCTCCTCTACAAGATCATCCAGGTCGACCCGGATCCTCTCGTGCGCGAGAAGGCGCAGCGCGTCGTCCGGGCGAAGTCCGGCGGCGCGGACGCCGGTCCGGCGGACGGCGCGCCGCGCACGTTCGCGCCGGTCGACTTCACCGCGACGCCGCGGCCGGCCCTCGCCGACTTGCTGCGGCACGCCCGCGCGGTCGACGCCTCCGACCTCCACCTCGCCGTCGGCGTCGCTCCCCAGCTTCGCATCCACGGACGGCTCGGGCCGCTGCCCCTTCCGGTGACGACCGCCGAGCAGATGGACGAGTGGCTCGGCTCGCTGCTGTCGAAGGACCTGAAGAAGGAGCTCGAGTCCCGCCGGCAGCTCGACTTCTGCCACCGCGACGGGGACCTCGGCCGTTTCCGGACGAACGTCTTCCACCAGCGCCTCGGCAAGAGCGCCGTCATGCGGGTCGTGCCCTACGAGATTCCGAACCTGCGCGACATCGGCCTGCCCGAGAGCCTCTGGGAGATCACGGGCTACTCCCAGGGCCTGATCCTCGTGACCGGCGCGGCGAGCTGCGGCAAGACGACGACCCTCGCGGCCCTCGTCGACCGGATCAACGAGAGCGAGCGCGGGCACATCATCACCGTCGAGGACCCGATCGAGTACGTGCACACGAGCAAGGAGTCGCTGGTCAACCAGCGCGAGGTCCCCTCGCACACGAAGTCCTTCGCGAAGGCGCTCCGCCAGTCGCTGCGCGAGGATCCCGACGTCATCCTCGTCGGCGAGATGCGCGACCTGGAGACGATCTCGCTGGCGATCACCGCGTCCGAGACGGGCCACCTGGTGCTCGCGACGCTCCACACGACGACCGCGCCGGCGACCGTCGACCGCATCATCAACGCGTTTCCGCCCGACCAGCAGGGACAGATCCGCATGATGGTCTCGGACTCGCTGAAGGCCGTCGTCTCGCAGACGCTGCTTCCCCGGCGCGACGGCCGCGGACGCGTCGCCGCCTTCGAGATCCTGCGCAACACGCCGGCCGTCGGGGGCCTCATCCGCGACGGGAAGACGTTCCAGATCCCGACGGCGATCCAGACCGGCGGCGCCATGGGCATGCAGCTCATGGACTCCGCGCTGCTCCAGCTCGTCCAGGACGGGACGATCGACCCCCGCGCCGGCTACGACCGCGCCCAGCGGAAAGAGGCCTTCGAGCCCTTCCTCGAGGAGGCCGTCTCGTGAGCGCCGCGGTTCCTCCCCCGTCGCCGCGCCAGACGGGCGCGGTCGAGATCGCGAGCGGCAACCGGATCGACCGCTTCCTCGCGATCCTGCCGAAGCGCAACGGCTCGGACCTGCACCTCTCCGTCGGGTCGCCCCCCATCGTGCGCATCGACGGCGAGCTCGAGCGCATCCGCTACCGGGTCCTGACGGAGAACGACTACTACAACCTGATCGGGCCGATCACGCCGCCGAAGACCTGGGAGTCGTTCGCGGAGTCCGGGGACGTCGACTTCGCGTACCAGATGGGCGCCGCCGCGCGCTTCCGCGTCAACCTGTTCCGGCAGGAGCGCGGCTCCGCGGCCGTGTTCCGGCTCATCCCGCAGCGCATTCCGACCGCGGAGGACCTGGGCCTGCCCGCCCCCGTCGCCGCCCTCTACGCGGTGCCGCGGGGGCTCATCCTCGTGACGGGGCCGACGGGAAGCGGCAAGTCGACGTCGCTGGCCGCGGTCCTCGACCGGATGAACAAGCGCCTCGCCAATCACATCATCACCATCGAGGATCCGATCGAGTTCGTCCACAAGAACGACAAGTCGGTGTTCACGCAGCGCGAGATCGGGCCCGACGTCGGGAGCTTCGCCGAGGGCGTGAAGGCGGCGATCCGCGAGGACCCGGACTGCCTCCTCGTCGGCGAGATGCGCGACCTCGAGACGATGCGCATGGCGCTGACCGCCGCCGAGACGGGACTGCTCGTGTTCGCGACGGTCCACACGAACTCCGCCGCGAAGGCCGTGGACCGCATCATCGACGCGTTCCCCGCGGCCGAGCAGGAGCAGGTCCGCATCGTGCTGGCGGAGGTCCTCCGGGGCGTCGTCGCGCAGCAGCTCTTGAAGAAGAAGCCGTCCGGCCGCGCGCCGGCGTTCGAGATCCTCCTCGGCTCGACCGCGCTGTCCAACTCGATCCGCGAGGGGAAGACGGCGCTGATCAACAACCAGATCGCGACGGGCCGGTCGAAGGGAATGATCTCGATGGATCAGTCGCTGACGGAGCTCGTCAAGTCGGGGACGGTCGATCCCGATGACGCGCTGGATCGCGCGATCGACAAGGAGTCGTTCAAGTCCGTGGTCGCGGCGGCGAAGAAGCAGCACCCGCCCGCCTGATCCCTTCGTCCCGGCTACGGGATCTCACCTCGGCTCTCCGTCAGGAGCGCGGCAGCCTCAGCGAGAACACGGCTCCCCCGCCGGGCCGGTCGTCGACGGCGACGGTCCCTCCGTGGAGCTGCGCGATGCGCGCGACGATCGCGAGCCCGAGGCCGGACCCGTTCGGCTTGGACGAATAGAACGGCAGGAAGATCTTCTCGCGCGCGCCGACGCCCACGCCCGGTCCCCGGTCCGCGACCGAGAGCGTCACCTCGGAGGCGGCGGCGACGGCGCACAGCGCGATAGCGTCCGGCTCGCCGCGCCGCGCGTCGGGCGTCGCCTCGCACGCGTTCCGGAGCAGGTTGACGAGGGCGCGCCGCAGCAGCACCGCCGAGCCGGCGACCTCCGGGAAGTCCCCCGATCTCTCTACGACGACTCCGGAGTGGGCGCGCTCGGTCTCCAAAGACGCGGCCTCGGCGACCTCGCCGAGGTCGACCGGCTGCGGCACGAACGCCTCCGGCCGGGCGAAGAGGAGGAAGTCGTTCGTGACCCGGCTCATCTCCTGCGCCTCCTGCCGGATGGCGCGCACGTACTCGGCCGAGCGGTCGCGGTCCGGCGAGCGCAGCGCGAGGTCCGCGTAGCCGTCGATCGCCGCCGCGGCGTTGCGAAATTCGTGGGCCGCTCCCGCCGAGACCTGCCCGAGGTCGGCGAGGTGCTTCGCGAGCGCCACGCGGGCCTCGAGCCGGCGGATTTCGGTCAGGTCGGAGAACAGGGCGACGGCGCCGAGGAACCGGCCGTCTCCGCCTTCGGCCGGCGTGGCGGTGACCCCGAGGACTCGCTCCTCGTCCGTGTCGCGCCGCCACCGGACCTCGAGCCGCCCGGCGACCACGCGGTTCCCGAGCACCTCGTCGACGAGAGCACGAAACTCCGGCGCGTCGGAGAGAACGGCGTCGTGCGGCTCGCCTCTCGCGTCGCGCCCGAGCCGCAGGATCTCCCGGCCGGCCTCGTTGAGCTCCACGACGCGGCCGTCCGGGCCCACGGAGAGGAGACCGGTCGGGAGATTGCGCGACAGCGTCCGGGCCGCCGTCTCCAGGTCGTCGGCGCGCCCCTTCTCGCGCTGGGCGAGGCGCTCGAGCTCGCGCTCCTTCTCGTGGAGCGCGGCGATCGTGCCCTCGAAGCGTGCGATGAGAAAGGACCGCTCGTCGCCCTGCTCTCCCGAGGACGGCACGGCGCCGCCCGCCGCCTCGAGGAGGCGGTCGTATGGCTGGAGCAGGGACCGCAGGTAGAGCGCCGCCAGCACGACGAGCGCGAGCCCGGCGACCGGCACGAACACGGTGAGCACGCTGGCGTACCGCTGCAGCGCGGAGCCCGGTCCCGGGTCGAGCGCGATCGAGAAGTAGCGCCGGCCCGCGGCGAACGTCGAGACGAGCAGCGGAGGGCTCTGGCGCCACTCGTGCACCGTGCGCCCCGCCGCCGGCCGCGGCGCCGGCAGCTCGCGCGGCGACTCCGGCGGTCCGGGCCCGTGCGAACGGAGGCGCCGGCCGGCCTCGTCGTAGATCGCCAGGTACGCGACGTCCGGCTCCACCGCGCCGCGCTCGAGGGCCTCCTCGGTGGCGTCCTGCCGGCTCCCGGCGAGCGCGACGCGCCGCAGGATCTCGTCCGCGCGGCGCTCGGCCTCCGCTCGTCCCCACTCGACCGAGTTGCGGAAGAAGAGGAGCGTCAACACGTTCAGGAAGAGGATCAAGAGGAGCGCGACCCACAGGAAGAGCCGCGACTCGCGCCGGAACGAGCGCGGGATCCGCGACGCGCTCATGGCCAGAGCGCCCGGTAGCGCGCCACGAGCGGGTCGGCCAGGAACCACGCGCCGACCGCCCCGATCGCGAGGAAGACGCCGAATGGAAGGCGAGTCTTGCCGTCGCCCCCCTTCGAGACGATGAGCGCGACGCCGACGATGCTTCCGGAGACGGACGCCGCGAGGATCGTCACGAGGACGCCGGCCGGGCCGAGGAAGGCGCCGATCATGCCCAGCATCTTCACGTCGCCGAGCCCCATCCCCTCCTGTCCCGCGATCTTCTCGTACGTGAACGCGACCAGGAAGAGCCCGCCCGCGCCGGCGGCGGCCCCGGCGAGAGCCGAGAGGGGCGTGCGCTGCACGGACGCGAACGAGAGCGCGAGACCGGCGGCGATGCCGGGCAGCGTGATGACGTCGGGCAGGATCTGGTGGTCGTAGTCGATCGCCATGAGCGCGAGGCACGCGGAGGCGAGCAGCGCGCCGGACGCGAGGTCTCCCCACGACGGCGCGAACCGGAACACGAGCGCCCAGAGCACGCCGTCGGCGAGCTCGATCGCCGGGTATCGGACTCCGATCGGCGCGCGGCAGGCGCGGCACCGGCCGCGGAGGATCAGCCACGAGAGGACCGGCACGTTGTCCCAGGCCGCGATCGGCGCGCCGCACGACGGGCAGCGCGAGCGCGGCGCCACGAGCGACTCGCCGCGCGGCAGGCGGTGGACCACGACGTTCAGGAAGCTGCCGACGATCAGGCCGAAGAGGCCGGCGACCACGAGTCCGAACGTCCCGAACGCTTCGTACGGGGCCACGGCGAACGGCGTCACGGCGCCACTCGGGAAGGCGCCGGGCGCCTGCGGCGGCGCGCCGGCTCGCCGAGCCCCCACAGGACGAGCGTGGCGAGCAGCGCCGCGGCGGAGACCGCCGCGCCCGCGTAGAACGAGAGCGGCCGGTAGCGGAAGACGACGCGGTGAGGGCCGGGCGGCAGCGCGACGGCCCGGAACCAGCCGTCGGCGCGCAGGATCGGGAGCCGGCGCCCGTCCTCCTCCGCGATCCAGCCCGGATAGAAGGTGTCCGTCAGCACCAGCAGGCCGGCGTAATTCGCGGTCAGCTCGGCGACGACGCGTTCGGGCGCGTCCTCCGCGAGGCGGGCGACGAGCAGCGGGTGCTCGGCGGAGCCTCCCGGGTCCGGGCTCGGGCGGCGGTCCAGCACGACCTCGCGGGTCAGGTCGATGCCGCCCGTCGCGGCCCGGTCCCACGCGCGCGCGGGCTCGACCTCGATCCGGTAGCCGCGGACGAACGAGAGCCGCGGGCGGTACGGGGCGATCGGCGCGCGGAAGAAGTCGCCGATCTTGCGCGAGGGGATTCGCTGCGGCGGGATCGGGGTCCACAGCACGCGGCCGCTCGCGGCGCCCGAGGGCCGCGGGTCCTCGGCGGGACCGATCGTCCGCTCGATCTCCTCGGCGCCCGCGGTCTTCATCGGTGCGGCCGTGCGCAGGTCGGGAACGCGGCACGTGAGGTTCGTGTACCCGAGAAGCGAGTCGCGCTGGCGGCGGAGCATCGCCGCGTCGAACGAGCCGTCGCGGAGCGTCCACTGCGCGAGCGCGGCCATGGGCGGCGTGACGATGCGGCCGGGAATCGTCGCCAGGAGCCGGGAGTCGTCGGAGCAGCGCCGGATCTCCGCCTCGGGCGCGAATCGGTAAAGCGGCACGAGCCCGAGCGCGAGGGCCGCGACGAGCGACGCGGCGGCGGCGCCGGCGAGCGCGGCCCGGAGGCGGGGACTGTCCCCCGACATCGCCAGCAGCCCGACCGACGCCGCGCCGGCGCCGGAGGCGAGGCGCACGGGGAACGCCAGCGGCGTGACGGCCGCGGCGGCGAGCGCGACGACGGACAGCACCGCGAGCCCGAGGCGCGCCCGCCGGGTCGCCGGAGCGAAGCGGAGAGCGTCGACGCCGAGGCCCGCGAGCATCGCCGAGCAGAACGCGGTCCACGCGAGCGCCTTCGCCGGGTAGCGGATGCGGTCGAGCGGAGGCACGGCGCGCAGCCAGGCCCCCGGAGGCCCGTGGGCGGCGAGGAGGAGCCCGCCGGCGGCGAAGACGAGCAGGATCACGGCGAGGGGGCGCCGCTCGCGCTCGAGGAAGGCCCCGGCCGCCGCGACGAGCGCGAAGGGCGGGAGGAACAGCGTCGCGAGGTACGAGCCTCCGAACCACGGCGGCACGAACCCGGCGCTCCCGAGGAGGTCCCGGCCCCCGATCGCGCCGGCGTCCCGCTCCGCGGCGGCGAGCGCATGGCGCCGATCCGACTGGACGCCGAGCTCCGCCATCGGCGCGAGCACCCAGGCGGCCAGCGCGAGGCCGAGCGCCAGCGCCAGGCCGAATCGCCGCAGCGCCGCATGCCGCGCGGGAGCCTCTGCGGGCTCCGGGACGGGAGCGCGCGGAGTCCAGGCGAGCGCGGCTCCGAGGACGACCGAGGCCGCCGACATCTCCGGGCTCCCCGCCATCGCCTGCAGTCCGATGAGCGCCCCGAGCGCGAGCACGGAGGAGCGGGTCCTGAGCCCGCCCCGGGCCAGGGCCGCGATCGCGGGCAGGAAGGCGAAGGCGGCGAAGTGGTTCCAGTAGACGGAGAGCGACGCCGCGAATCCGCAGGCGGACAGGGCCGCCGCGCCGAGCAGCGACCCCGCGTCCGAGACCCCCTCCTCCTTCAGGAACCGCCACGCGCCCCAGGCCAGGACGGCGAAGTGGAGAAGGAGGTAGAGCCCGCCCGCGAGCGCCGCCCCGGGCAGCGCGAACAGCAGGGTCGGCGGGTAGAAGGGGCCGGACTGGCCGTTCGCGAGCCAGGGCTCGCCCGTCGCGGAGAGCGGGTTCCAGAGCGGAATCTGGCCCGAGCGCAGCCGGTCCGCGGTGTAGAGCTTGAGCGGGTAGAAGAAGTCTCCCTGGTCGCGAAGAGTGGGCGCCAGCCGCCGGGTCAGCGCGGGGAGCAGCCAGAGTGCCGGAGGAAGAAGCGCCGCCACCGCACACAGTCCGGTGACGAGCCGCCGGCGCAGGAGCACGGTCCATTGTAAGGGGTCGAAGCGGAACACGCGGCTCCGCGCAGCGGATGCTCTGCTCCGACCCGCATCGCGAGGTTCTCGGTCGGACTTGGCCGCCCCCCTCACCCCAGCCCTCTCCCCCCGCTCACGCGTGGGGAGAGGGGGTTTGAGAAGTTC
>Ga0207683_10001579_pt1 | contig 20538 bp, 18 predicted proteins | sample KBSM73metaG_FD_184333 | JGI IMG/M metagenome (GOLD analysis project Ga0207683, IMG submission 184333) | Miscanthus rhizosphere microbial communities from Kellogg Biological Station, Michigan, USA - KBS M7-3 metaG (SPAdes) (version 2) | ecosystem: Host-associated > Plants > Roots > Rhizosphere >... | reverse complement strand
CAGAAAGTAGGACTGGATCAATCGTGCCTGTGCCGCCATTGCTCAACCAGATCTTCGGCAGCGTGGGGCCAGTTCGGAAATTCGAACTTGAATCCGGCATCGAGCAGGCGCCCTGGAACGACGCGCCGGCTCTTCAGCACAAGTTCCGTCTCGGTACGCATAAAGATCGCACCCAGTTCGAGAAGCGGTGCAGGGATTGGCAGACCATTCGGCATTCCCCATGCCTCGCGCAGCGCAGACATGAAATCGCGGTTAGGCTCGGGATTCGGCGACGCGATGTTGACGGGCCCAGACAGATCTTCGCGCTCAATCAGAAACTCGACGGCACGAGCGAAGTCGTTTTCGTGGATCCACGAGACAAACTGCCGTCCATTTCCTTGCTTGCCGCCGAGGCCAACGCGCACGAGATTCAACAGCACAGAGAAGGCATTGCCCGGCTTCGGGCTAAACGTGATGGCGGAGCGCATTGCGACCTTACGAGTAAGCGGCGTGGGCGTCTCAAAGAAGGCTGCCTCCCAATCTTTTGCGACGCGTATTGAGAAGTTCCATGTATCGGGCACATTTGGCTCTCTGCCTCCCAACTGTCCGGTCTCTTCATCCATCGGCCTGTCGAGTGCGTGCCGATAGATCGTCGCCGTCGATGCGTTCAGCCAGACGCGGGGCGGGTTTGCCAACTCTGCGATAACCCGGCCCAGCAGCTGAGTCGAGAGAATCCGGGAGTTATAGATCGACTCGCGGTTTTCGGAGGTATAGCGACAGTTGACGTTTCGCCCCGTGAGATTGATGCATACGTCGGAGCCTTCAAGATATTGTGTCCACAGGCCGGGATTTTCGCCGTCCCAATGCACCGTCTGCCACTGTGCCGTATGTGGACCCCGGGTGAGAACGGTGACATGATGACCGCGCTCCTGGAAATATCGCGCTAAGACCTGTCCAACCTGGCCGCTCCCGCCGGGAATCACGATTCGCAAGGGACGTGCAAACATTCATTTCTCCATAAAAGAAGGTGCCGAACCCCGGATTTGGGAAGGCACCTTATCTGATTCTACGGAGTCTTGAAAAGCCGGAAGCACTATGGATGTGCTTGCGGCGGAGATGGAGGCGCGGGCGGATAGGGAGGCATCGGGTAAGCCAGAAGTTGGCGGCGACGGTGGCTGCGAACCTCGTGGACAATGAAAATGATGATCGAAGCCAGAATCAAAAGCGGAGCAAAGAAGAGCCATGCAGGTTGTTGCACGCGGTTGCCGCCCACTGTGACAGAATCGGGCGCGTTTACCCCGCCAAACATCGCAACAAGATCCTGGCCGATCGAGACGTTTTCCCCAAGCCGCACAACACCGAAAAAATTCACCAGGCTGTGGCCAATCGTGGCATCGTCTTCCGCTGTTACGTTGCCGAAGAAATCGACGACATCGTGATGGGCTGCGCCAGCTATGTGCACGTTCCCGAAGAAAACAACAATATCCCCCTCGACCGTGCCGTCGGCGTGGACGCTGCAGAAGAAGCACACTGCGTCGTGTACCGAAGAACCGGGGCGCACGTGGATGCTGCTGCCGAAGGAAACGGCATCGCCTTCACTGTGAGCTGGGGTTGCAGAAAGCGCGAATACAGACGCGAACAGGCAAGCAATAATCAGTCGCTGGATCATGAGGGCGCCTCTCCTCACAATGTTACGCCCCCAGGGCCCTAAAAGTTCCGCACAATCAATGGTGCAAAATCGGGGTAAAATTCCAGGCGGATTTCCAGCGCTTACGAATCGGCTCATGCCGGGCTTAAAGCTGCTGTCCAGTCTGCCGGAGAGTCCACCAAAACATCCGGAGGGATGACTTCAAGGCTGCCGGGGGCCAAGCCAAAAGTGCAGCCGATGCACCATGCGCCGGCGTTCCGCGCCGTAAGAACATCAACCTGGCTGTCGCCGATCATCACGGTCTCGGCAGGGCTCGCATTGGCCTCATTCATTAGCGCGAGCAGGCCTTCGGGATCCGGCTTCTTCGTGTTGAAGCTGTTGCCCCCGTAAATATTCAGGAAATAAGGAGCCAGACCCAGCGCTTCGCAGATCGCTCGTGCGGGCCGAACGGGCTTGTTCGTCAGCACCGCCATTACTCGTGCGGGCGATTCAAGTTGATCATGCACGAGCCGCAAAGCATCGAGCGCTTCGAGCACGCCCTCATATGCGTAGGTGTAGTCGAGTTTGTGTTCGCGATAATAGTCGAGGAAAAATCGATGTGCCTCGGCGAGAAACTCATCCCCAGAGTCTGAGCCGTCGTCGATGCCGAAGGCACGGCGAACCAGCATTAAGGCGCCATTGCCGATGTAGGTCGCAATCACTTCGTCCGGTAGCGGATCTCGGCTGAAGTGTGTGAGCGTTGCGTTCACGCTGTTGCAGAGATCCTGCGCAGAGTCAATCAGCGTGCCATCCAGATCGAAAACAAGCAGCTTCAAAGACTCGACAGGAATGGGACGAAGAACCCGGATCATAGTTTCAGTGTAATCGGGAGAGACTGGCCCTCAATGGCAGACGGAATTCCTGGCTTCGGGAATGGCGAAGAAGGTGATGCTCGCTGCGTCCAGTGAAACCTGGCCCGCGTGCTCCGAAGCACCTGCAATTTCGGGCAGATCCCCATCAGAAGTGAGCTTCAACTCTGCGCCATTCAGCATCACCGTTGAATCCATAAGATCTTTCGCGGTCAGGCTGTAACGGCTCGAGGCCTTCGGCAAAGTCAGACTCTGAGCCTTCGATCTATCTGCATTGATGGCCAGCAATGCAACGCCGCCTGGTTTTGCGCGGAGGCAATGTGCGTAGAGGTGAAGACTCGGGGTGGGCGCAGCACCTGCGTCGAGTACGGTCGTTCCCATCAGTCGGCGCCATAGCACCGCGGACCAGTAATTGGGACGCGGACGGAGTGTTGTTTCGTCGATCAACGCATAGTCACTTGCGGCCAGCGTATTATGTATGACCACCTGGACACCACGCCTGGCGAGAGTGCCAAGCTGGTTGAGGTAGCGGAAGCTGTCGATAAAGTCCGCTGCCCACGGATTTCCGCCGCACGCCGTCTCTCCGGTTTCGGTGAGCCAAAGAGGCAAGCCGGGCGTATAGCGATCGCGTAGCGCAGCGTAGAAAGCTTCATCGCGCTCGGTCCGCGAAAGCCACTCGTCTGACAGCGCAGCCTCCGATGAGGTTTGTGCGGCGGCACCCATCATTCCGCATCGCTTCGAAACACCGCCATAGAAGTGATACGAAAACCCAGAGAGTCCCGGCCCTTCATCTTTCAGAATGTCCTCCGACTTCACGAGTTGCATGCCGCTGACAGAGCCGAGCGAACCCCCTTCGCCGACTCCACCCGGTCCGAGAACCTTCAACTCTGGATCGGATTTCTCGATGAATGCATGAAAGGCATGAAAGTCTCGATCGTATGCAGCAGAGTCATAGCCTTTGGGAGCACCACCCATCGCAGCAAAGGTGGGCTCATTGAACATTTCAGCGGCAACAATGCTGCCGCCACTGCTCTTTGTGAATTTCAAAATCTTCTCGGCTTCGACCGGGGTCCATACACCGTTGGAGTCCCTTACTCCCGCGCTGATGGCAAACGACGAGACGAGCTCCGCGTTCACAGCGTGTGAAAAATCGATCACGCCCCGCCACTGCCTGCGCGTCAGCACTCCGTTGAAACCTGCGGGCGGCATCGCAGGCGCGGGATCGTCGGAGTCATGAAAGTACGTGGAATTGGCCCATGTTCCGCTGACGCGGATGTACGCTGGGCCGAGCGCGGCTGCAAGTTTGCGCAGTTGCGGATTGGCGAGGTCGATGGGAGCTCGATAGCGGTACAAGGAAGCCGGCATACCGCCGGGCGTGGGCTCCTTCGTGTCGGCGGGCGCATCCGTCTGCGATTTATAGGGTGCCCAGAAGCGGCCGCCTGTCACTTCAAGCATTTCCACGTTGTAGGACTGATACCGCTCATCGACGGTGACGATCTTCGACATCTTCTCCGGCTCAAGTTTGATTGACTGAGCAACCGCTGGAAATGAAGTGGACAGCAATCCGGCACTGAGTAGAGACGCGGCGCCAAAGCCGAGAACAAAGGGAACTTCTCGAATCATCGATATTCCTGATATTGAGATCTCTCCGGAGCAATAGAAGGCATGGCGCGGAGGGTTGCAACACAACCCGACAACTCTAGACTGTGAAGATGAACGTTAGCAAACGAGGGAACCAGCTCTCTCTGCGCTCACCGTGTGCTGCATTGGGCAGGACGAGGGAGAGTCGGACGAGAGCAGGAATTAAAAAACAGGCGAGGCCTCCCAGGAATCGTGCAGACCTCGCCTGAGAATCAAATTCGATAGCGGACCTGACTCGCACCAACTCGCGCGACGCTGATGCCTAGACCTTTCCATGTGTGCGGACGGCTTCCACCACATCTCGAATCGCCGTGGTTACAGTGTCGGGAACTTCGAGATTCATATTGTGGCCGGATTGAACGATCACCTGCTTGCTGTTGCTTGAGAGCGACACCAATTTCAATTGACCGTCCTTGCGCTCCTGTTCCAGTTGTTTCGCGGGGACATCAGCGCCGCCTTCCTTGTATCCGCCGTCGGACCGTGACAAAACGACTATGGGAATTGCGCCCAGGGTACCTGCCTGCGGTGCGGCCAGCAACTTGGCGAAATACTCCTCCGACCATTCCGTTTCGCTGTTCTGAGCGTCGTAGACCGCGGGCTGCTGCTGTGCCCAAAGCTGCATCTTCTGGTCGTCGTCTGGCAGCACCTTGAACATCGGATCAAGGGTCTTGAGTTCGTCGGGCAAATCTTTCGCGTCGATTGTCGGCTTGTCCGATGCACTCACATCCTCATGCGGTGCAGGAATGCTCTTACCCTTTGCGCCGTCTCCGAGGCGGATCGTTTTGCCGCCGCCAATCCCGACTCGCAAGCCTTCGTGGGCCGCATCCACGAAGACCAGACCCACGACATCCTGCGGGTAAATCGTGGCGAAGTTCCTCACCACCGGACCACCATAGGAATGACCTACGAGAACGAACGGACCCCGCTCGCCAAGTTTCGCAAGCGCATCACGTAGTTCGAGGTTCAATTGCGAAAAAGTTCTCGGTTTGGGGCCGGGGTCGCTCCACGCGTAACCAGCCCTGTCATAGGTGCAAACGCGGGTGAATGATGAGACGTGAGGCTGCACAAGTGCCCAGTCGATAGAGAAATCACCCAATCCATTTTCGAAAACAACCGTGGGGCTGCCTTTGCCGGTGCAGTTCACGTGAAGCCGGTGGCCACTCAGGTCCACAAGCTTTCCGGGTGGCTCCGGAGCAGAGGATGTTGCAGAGAAAGCAGAACATGCGCTGAGGGAGATCGCGACAAGAAAGCTCAGCCTGGGGAGCGTTGCGACGGGATTGAACCGCAACGAGTTTCGCATCTGCATTGGACGAGATTCTCCCTTCTGATCGCGATGGGGAAGATTCGCGATCAGTGGTCGTGTTCCTGCAATCTACGAAGCCGGATGTATGCCCTTCGGCGCCTCCGAAGGGCTTTCTCTCAGAATGAAATCAATGGACGCGAATGTCGCCGGAGCCTGTTTCGATGCGAACGGTGGGTCCGCCACCCCCGATTTTGCCAGTGACGTGATGGCGATCAGATGATCCCTGCGTCAGCATCTCGCGGTCTGTGTGAACACTGCCCGATCCTGTGGATGCATCGAGCGTCAGTCCGCCATCACCCGGCCAGAATTCGACATTGCCGGAGCCTGTTTCGATGTGCCAGGGGCTCGAAGCCGTGCCGGCGATTTTGATATCGCCCGATCCTGTACCAGCACGCAGCCCGCCACGAACGCCGCGAAGCTCGACGTTGCCCGAGCCGGTTTGAGCCTTCACATCCCCTTGTCCAGCCTGCTCAATGTAGATATCGCCGGAACCGGTATTGGCGATGAAGCCGCTTTGCAATCCGGTCGCACGAATATTGCCAGAGCCGGTCGAGAGTTTTGAGTTCTCACCCACGCCATCGTCGGTCACATCGCCCGAGCCCGAGTTAGCCTCAAGAAAGGCGTTGGAGGGCGCTTCGATGTCGTAATCGATGCTGATGTTGTGGTAGTTCTCGTGGCGCGCACCGATGCGGACAATGTTGCCCGTTTGATCGATGGGAGGATTGTTGGCAATGTCCTTGACGCGCTGGTCGTTATTTCCGCTGCCCCAGTTCGATTTCACGCGGCCATGGATGTGAATTGTATTGCCGGAGCCGTGGGTCAAATGAATGTTGCCCGAGCCGGTGGACACGGAGAGTTCCACTCGTCCGTTGACTGTCAGGTTGCGCTCAAACGTGGCTTCCGTAGCCAGCGCAGGCACTGCCGCCATGGCCAGAACTGCGGTTGCTATCCCAAAAATCTTCATTGTGTTCCTCGATTCAAAAGCTGTTTTCTGTGATCCATTTCAGTTCAGGTTGAAAACTCGAGGTGCCGGGGGAGGGCGTGATCCTTCTCTTGACTCATTCCTCTTAGTGCACTCGGTCTGCCAATTCGACTCCTATGCAAACAGAACAAACTCAACCGATTAGGAAACTTAATCCGGACATTCTCTGAAGCCATGATGTTCGCTTCCGGACACCAGTGTGCGCCGATGAACAGGCTGCGGCAAGTTGTGTCGCCACCCTGACGACAGCTGAGACTATTGCTGAAGGACAACTTGCTCGCCCTCTTTCAGCCCGCTCACGATTTCCGTAACCGACCCATTCGATAATCCAACTTTGACGGCCAGCTTGCGCGTGCCTTCCTTTTGGTTCTTGTCTGGGATCTGCACGAAAGCGTTCTTCTGTGCGTCGTAGCTCACGGCGTTTTCAGGAACCGTCAAAACGCCCTTGTGCTCATCCAGCATGATCTCGGCGTTGGCCGTCATGTTCGCCTTCAACTCGCCGCCGGGGTTATCGATGCTGACGCGCACTTCAAAGGTCGTCACGTTGTCTTTCTCGACACCGAGGGGCGCAATCTTGGTCACCTTGCCATTGAAAAGGCGATCTCGAAAGCTCTCCACCTTGATGCGTGCCTTCTGACCCATGTAGACATGCGCAATGTCGGCCTCGTCTACCTTCCCCTGGACATATACCTGATTGATGTCGCCTTCCGTCATCACCAGTGTTGCCGTTGATCCGAGCACGAGGATCGAGCTCACGGCGTCTCCGATTTCAACGTCCCGAGACAGAATTACGCCGTCCATCGGAGCTGTGATTGTCGTGTAACTCAGCTGCTCTTCAAGCTGCTTGAGGCTCGCCTGGCTTTGTTGCACCTGCGCCTTTGCCTGTTTGAGCTTTGCTGTGTCTACACCGATCTGAGCTTTTGCAGAGTCTCTCCGTGTGAGCGCGGCGAGGTAGTCTTTATTGGCATCGTCGAGAGCCTGCCGGCTGACGATACCTTCCTTCTGCATTTCGAGACTTCGATCGAGTGTTGCCTTATACATGGGTAAATCGGGCGCTGCCGCGTTCACCTTGTCCTGCTCGATATTGGCTTCGTAGGTTGCCACGTTGGCTTCCGCAGCAGCGAGCTGCGCGCGCTGGGCTTCAACCTGTGCCACAATCTCCTGCTGATCCAGTAGAGCCAGTTGCTGTCCCTTGTGAACCCGGTTGTTGATATCGACGAAGAGCTGCTGCACAATACCGGACGCCTTGCTTTTTACTTCGACCTTCGTGATCGGCTGTATTTTGCCCGTGGCGACAACGGACCGCGCAACATCTCCGCGCTGCGCTTTAGCCAGTTTGTTGGGATCGATCTGAGCCCCTTTGACCATTCGTGCAGCCGTTACGCCAAGCACAATCACTACCAGCAATACGGCAGACCCGAGCCATATCCAGAACTTTTTGCTTCTTCGCGCTGCAGCCACGGAGCACCTCCCACCACCACCAGGGGAGCCACCGCTCCCGAACAAATAAAAATAAGATCAATTCACCAAGCCTGTCTGTGACGAACTGACGTTACAGGCTGCCTGGCGGAAGCAAGCCGAGAATGACAAAGCAGCACGGAGAAGGCTCGCATTGTGTTCCGATGTCTGCTGCATTCTCATACGCAATCGCATCGCGGTTGGTTCCAGGGAACGGTTTTGCATCCCGTTGCAGGTGACCGATGCCCGTATCCCGTTCTAAGGCCTGCGAATGCTATTCTCACAACCGAGATGCACGGTCTTCCGCTGCTACAGGTTGTCGCGGTGGCGATGCTCATTCTGGCCAACGCCTTTTTTGTGGCTGCCGAATTTGCATTGGTCAGCGTTCGTGACACACGAATTGAACAATTGCTAGCCGCCGGAGTTCCCGGGGCGCGCGCCGTTCGCCGTTTGCAGCACAGCCTGGATGATTTCCTGCCGGCTGTTCAGTTGGGTGTAACCCTCTGCTCTCTCGCCCTGGGTTGGATCGGCGAACCACTTGCCGCGGGAGTGTTTCTACGCTGGATCAGTGCGCTGCCACAACCTGTTGTTCATGCAAATGCATTCGCCCATGTCGCGGCAGTCACTGCTGTCGGTCTCGGATTCGCTGTTATTACCTACTTTCATGTGACGGTCGGTGAGCTGGTACCCAAGTCACTGGCCCTTCGTCGCGCTGACGCTCTGGCAGTGGCCGTCGCCCCGGCGATGCTTGTGTTCATTGCCCTTGCCCGCCCCGCGGTGCGACTTTTAAGAGGGTCCGCCGCAGTAATTCTGCGCGGCTTCGACATAAAGATGACCGAGCGGGGAAGTGTTCACTCGCCTGAGGAACTCAAACTCATCGCAACTTCGGCTCGACGCCTGGGAGTGCTGCCGCGGTTCCAAGAGACGCTGATTCACCGAGCCATTGAACTCGACGACGTACCCGTGCGCGAAATCATGACACCGCGTCAGAAGATTTTCTCCCTGCCGTCAAACATGCCGATAGAGCAGGCCAGCGCTCAAGTCATTGAACATATGAACTCCCGAGTGCCCGTCTACGACGAAACGCGTGGCCCCGAACACATTATTGGTGTGGTCTATTCCAAGGACCTTTCCCGCCTGATATTTTTCCGCCCAGCGGGGCAGCGTTCGGCCACGCCGAATCCGGGGCCGGATGCGCCAGTGTTGGCCGCAGAGTCTCGTGAATCGTCGGCTTTGCGACCTGTCGGCACGCAATTCACCACACCCTTTGTCGAACTCAAATTGAGCCAGGTCATGCGTGATGTGCTGGTAGTGCCGGAGACTAAATCTGCCCTTGCCTTGCTGCGTGACTTTCAACAGCGCCGTCGCCAGATGGCTATCGTGGTGGATGAGTATGGCTCTACGGTCGGGCTGGTTACTGCTGAAGACGCGATCGAGCAATTGACCGGTGAGTTGGAGGATGAATTCGACGATCCGGCAAGGCCTGTCGTCTCAACCTCATCCGGGACGCTGTTGCTCGATGGCGGTGCGAATCTTCGCGACCTCGAGACCCAGATGCAATGGAGTTTGCCTCGCGAAGCGGGAGTGGAGACCCTGGCAGGCTTTGTTCTTTCTCGTCTTGGACATATTCCGAAAGAGAACGAGAGTGTGGATTATGAAGGACGCCGTCTTACCGTCATGGAAATGGAAGGTCGCCGCATCAGCAAAATCCGCGTCGAGCCAATCGACATGAAGCCGGCGTAAGCGAGCTGCCCCGAGATCCAAGAAAACAACGCTCCTGGATCCCGGGAGAATTCGTCTATACAGTGGCGTATCCTTATTCCCGTCACATCTCCGGTATTCCGTTTCTGATTGACGGCGGCGTTGGACGCTGCGTCGTGAGGAGGGATCTTTGAAACTCAGGACCCGAGTTGCCTTGCTCCTATTGTTCGTTGCTCCGTTTGCGGTGGCGCAGCAGAAGTCGAAGAAACACTCCGATCTTCCCGCGGTCTTTTCGAATGCGCGATATGTCTACGTTCAGGCGGAAGACGGAGACATTATGAGGCCTGGTCTTTATCCGGAGGACCGGGACGCGATTTCAGACGTTCAGCAGGGAATTCGGGACTGGAATCGATACGCGGTCGCAGTCAACCGTGAAGATGCCGATCTGATATTCATTGTCCGAAAAGGCCGCATAGCGGGTGTCCAGGGCAGAATTGGTGTCTCCGGAGGCTCACCCCGTCAACCGGGTGCTCCGTTCCCAGGCAGCGATCCCCGTCAAGATGGAATCGGCACCACAGTGGGCGCCGCCGGAGAAGTCGGTCCTCCAGATGACCTGTTGCGTGTGTACACACAGACTCCAGATGGAAAGCTCACGGGCCCGCTCTGGTCCCGCGAGATGAAGAACGGCCTTGATGCCCCTTCCGTGTTATTGCTGCAACAACTCAAGCAGACGGTGGAGCGCGCTTACCCGCCGGTTCCACCCAGTTCGCAGCCTGCTCAAAAGCCATAGTTCTGACGCGCGAATTGCGCCCTATATTCTATGCATTCCACAGCATGAAGCTCGGCTCAAGTGAAGTTATTACTTAGGTTACGTGGGTACCTCGTATATAGATTACTTTCCTCTTGTTTAGTAACACCTCAGTGCTACACTGCGGCTCTGGGGTTGACTATGAGACAAGAAACGTACCGAGTTGCATTGGACGAGGCGAGCGCGGAACTCCGGGATATCATCCAGCAGTTTGAAACCCTTCGCCTGCGAAAAGAACAGATCGAAAAGGTTGTCGCAGCTCTGGAGCCTTTCATGAGCCTGCAAACCGGAACGATCATCAACGAGGTCACAGAAGTCGCCTATGCGATGCCCGTGATGGAGCAGTCGGTGGAGGAGCCTGTTCAGTTCACCTATATGCAGGTTTCGGGACCGTCGACCGAGCCGGTGGTTGAGACAGTGGCCGAAGAAGTCGTTGAACCGGTCCTGGCCCTGGTGGGCGAGGAGGAGGAAGCATCGGCCGAGCAAGTGGCCTACTTCCGGCAGCCTTCGGCAGATCCGTTTCAGCGCAGAATCGACGACGCCCTTTGGGGATGGCAGCAGAGGCCGGAAGGGCTCCTGTCGCCGATCTAGAAAAGCCCACTGAATCTCTCGACGAGACTCAGGCCAGACATTGGAAGTAGCGCACGAGTGCGATGCTTCGAGGTGCACGAAATGGCCAACCCTTGCAGGCGCTCTTCGTCAACGGCGATGGGCGCCTGATTCTTTGCCTCACGAACTTCGTTGTTCCGGGTCATAGCATGATAGTTGCAGAACGAAAAAAATTTCAGACAATCGAAGCGTGCTAACCTACGCCTCTGGAGATCGTATGAAGCCCAATGTTCATGGAGACGTCTACCGCGTAGCGTTCGACTCGGCGAATGCGGAGCTCAACCAGATTCTTGTCAGCTTTGAAGAGCTGAAGGCGAGAAAAGAACGAATCGAGAAGGTCGTTCTCGCTCTGAAGCCCCTCTTGGGAGCGGCCGAAGACTCGGGTCATGACCTCGCGAGCTCGTCCTCCGACTCCAGCCAGCCCGGTGAGGAAGTCCCCACCTATCAGTATCAGGGCACGAACGGCTCGTCGCCCGACCCCTTCCAGCAGCGTATCGATCAGGTCTTGGGTGGAGCAGGTGCGAGGGATCCGCGCAGATCTCACCGGCAGTTTTAGTCAAGACTCGGAAGCCTCAAGAGGCACAAGGCGCCAGCCGGCGAATCGGCTTGGCGCCTTTTCTATTGCGGCGGCAACCCAATTGTGGAGGAGTTCGCCCGACGCGTCACGCCCGCGCTACGCGCTCCGGGGCATGCCGAGCAGGTTACGAAGAAACCGCGGTAACTCTTACTATTGGCTTGTTTTTTACGTGGTCGGTGCATGCTAGACTACGCCCTTGGAGAAGGCATGAAACAGGAAGTGAACGACAACGTCTATCGTGTAGCATTTGAATCTGCGAAAACGGAACTTGGTGAGATCTCGGCGACCTTCGAGCAGTTGCGACTGCGCAAAGACCGCATCGAAAAACTAGTCTCTGTGTTGAAGCCTCTTGTTGGTGTGGAGGAACAAACCGGGTCTTCCGGTGAGCAATCTGAAGAGCTCCCGCAGGAAGCAAAAATAGCCACCGACGGTGGTTCAAACGAAGAGCCCGAACAGCTTTTACCGGACCCATTTCAGCGCCGTATTGATCACGTTCTCGGAATCGGCGCCGGAGTCAGAGACATCACAAAGTACAGCCGCCAGTTTTAGGGCCTTCCGTCCAGCAGTTCACACGATCACGATTGCGGAGGGGGAAGCGTTCGTTCCCACCTGTTGCGAGATTTCTGTGCCCGTAGGGCTTCGATATCACGAAGTCGCCTCCTTCCAACCCACCTTGAATACTGCTCTCAGAGATCACGACTCCTGGTTTATCGTTAGACTGAGCCAATGAAGCAGATTCTGATCCGCCTTTCCCTTACACTCCCGGTTGTTTGGTTGGTCGTGTCGTTGGTCTTTCTGCTCATTCACTTGGTGCCTGGCGATCCAATCCTGCAAATGCTCGGCGAAGGCGCCACTCCTGCTGACATTGGGGCCCTGCGCCATCAGTACGGACTCGATCTACCTCTGTGGAAGCAGTATGTTCTCTACTGGAACGGGGTCGTCCACGGCAACCTGGGCAATTCCATCAGGCTCCATGACACAGTCGGACATCTCATCGCCGCTCGCTACCCCTACACGTTGGCTCTCACGGTCGCGGCTTTGACGTTGGGGTTGGCGTTGGCGCTGCCGGCAGGGATTCTCGCTGCGATGCGACGCGGTCGCTGGCTCGATCAAACACTCTCGGTTGTGAGCCTCTTTGGTCTGTCGGTGCCGGGACTGGTGCTGGGTCCGCTGCTCATTCTTGTTTTTGCCATTTTTCTGGGTTGGCTTCCCGTCTCCGGGGCAAATTCAGGAGGCACGCGCGGCATCGATTGGCCGTATCTCGTGCTCCCCTCCGTAGCAATGGGCGCCTCGCTGGCGGCCATTCTTACCCGCATGGTGCGCACGGCGATGCTCGAGGAACTTGGCCAGGACTACATCCGCACCGCAAGAGCAAAGGGTCTCACCGAGACTGCGGTTGTTTGCCGTCATGCCTTGCCGAATGCCCTGGTCCCCATCGTCACCGTTGTTGGGTTGCAGTTTGGCGCTCTTCTAGCCGGCGCAATCGTGACAGAGACCATCTTCAGTTGGCCAGGACTGGGGCGGCTGGTGGTCACTGCCATTTCAAACAGGGACTACGCCCTCGTCCAAGGCTGCCTGCTGTCAATCGGGCTGACTTATGTTCTGGTGAACCTCCTCACCGACCTGGTCTATCGGTGGATAAATCCCCGCATGAGCTAGCAGCAAAAATCCTGACACAATTCCTTTCGCATCAAGGACGGAGACATAGTTTTAGCCTCTGGGACGCATCTAATTCTCCGGAGCGAGCTCTTTTTTAAATGACGACTGGGCATTTCCCGTGTATTCAAAGCGAAATCTCCCTTGAACGAAATCCCCGGCTCTTCAAATGTCTGTCGTACTTTCATCCTCTTTGCCGTGAGCAGAGAAGGGCTTCTCGACGGCTCGCGCGATACACCTTCTTGCGCCAATCAACACAAATGGACTGCAGGAGGCAAGGATCGGAATGATCATCTCCCAGGAAACGTCGTGCTGCGAACTTGAAAGCAATGTCACGGCCGAGGATCACCAGGAAAGATGCCATGTCCGCTTGATCATATGGCTCTGTATGCGGGTGCCATCGGAAAAGCCGCTGCTCTTTTCTGCAATGCTCGGATGCGCATTACTCAGCGGCGAAGTTCAAGCGCGTGCTCAATGGGAGCCGTCCGAGATCGTCGCATCGACGGATGCTGCCGCCACGAATGCAGCGCAAACCATTTTTTCCACGTTCAGTTCTTCAATCGCCAATGAGGAAATTCCGATTGGCGGCAGCACATCGGTACAAGAAGTGAAAAAGGAATTCCCGGATGCGCCGGCTCCAATCGGTGCTGCGAATTCAATGGAAACTGCTCGTGCGTCTGCGATCCAGCCGTCTATCAGGCGAACTTATGTTCCGCTTGATGAGTGCCCTTACGATGAGACCCGCGCACGAGAATGCCGCATGCACTGGGGCCAGATGCTGATCGAGTCCATGCTTTTCAATGCATTTGAAGACGCGGGAAATCTGTACACGGGGTACTGGTACAGGTATGAAACGACGCACGGCAAATGGTGGCAGAGGACCATTGATTCCGCCGCACAATGGCGCTGGAACGTGTGGAACGATGACAATCCACCATTGGATGACTACATCGCACACCCAATGATGGGTGCGATCACCAACAGCATCTGGATCCAGAATGACCCCAAAGGAATGACCCTCACTCTTGCCAACCACTGGCCCTATTGGCGCAGCCGCCTTCGCGCTACCGCCTGGTCCACCTTCTACAGTTTTGCCTGGAAGCTCGGTCCGTTCGGTGAAGCCTCAATTGGCCACAATGGCGATCATTACTTTACTGACGATGGAACATTAACGAACGAAACCGGCTGGGTGGAACTCGTAACCACGCCAATCGGTGGGCTTGGCTGGAACATTGGAGAGGACTATCTCGACAAGCACGTCGTGAGTTTTCTTGAGCAAAAGAATCGCAATCCAGTTCTCCTTACTGTCTATCAATTCATTACGCCCGCAAAGGGCTTTGCAAACATCCTCCGATTTCGTCCGCCATGGTACCGCGATTCGCGCATCGTGAAAGCCGAGAGCTTCTGGAGTGACCCCGGCGAAGGGCTCTCGGCGACCACGCAGGAAGCGATGAAGTATGTTTCGAGGAATCCCGATAGCATCGCTGACGCCTCTGTGACGGCAGCGTTAGGAGTGCGTCCAGCAGTCCTCTCAAACGCTCCCAACTGGCAAGGACCTGGGGGGCGGCATGAATTCGGTGCATGGTGGGGTCTTTCGCTGGTCAGCGGTCACATCTGGGGCTTCGCCGGGGACGTGAAATACATGCCCGTGGATATCCGCTATTCGTATGAGTTCTATCGTCACAGGCAATCCTGGAGTATGCGTTACTCACCGGAGATCACCGCTCTCGCTATGCTCGATTGGCCGACGCCACATCCAACTAGCGATCCCCATGACCTCACTCTGCGCGCGCGTGCATACGGCAGCGGCATTAGCCCGGTGGGATTTCAGGCGGATTTTCGGCCGTTGCGACGGTTTCAGCCATTCCTTTCCACCGACGGCGGCTTCATTTACTTCCTCAAGCGAGTATTGAGTCCGGAAGGTTCACAGTGGATGTACACCATCGACTTCGGAGCGGGGTTCAACATCTTTCACCATCAAAATCAGGCAATCACCATCGGTTACCGGTACCAGCATCTATCGAACGCCAATATCAGCCTCCACAACCCGGGCACGGACGCGAACACGTTCTACGTGGGCGTATCACGGTTTCGCACGCGCGGCGATCAGCGTACACAGAGGGAACTACGCTGAGGAAATTTCAAGATCGAGAATTTGTGCCTGAGGAGGCACGCCCCTGTTGAGAGTAAGCAAGCCCACGGACACTGGCAGCTCAAAGCGGCGTGGCCCACAGGAACCGGGGTTGAAATACAGCACGCCCTTACGTTGCGAGATGTTTGGCTTGTGGGAATGGCCATAGAGCACAACCGAAAACTTTGCAGCGGCGGGATCCAGATGTAGCGTGCCGATATCGTGAAGCAAGTATATATAGTGCCCTTCAAACAACAGAACTTCGGTCTCTGGTAATTTGCTGCACGGCCCTGTGCGGTCCACGTTGCCGCGAATCGCCGTTACGGGAGCAATTTCTTTGAGGGACTTCAGAATGGCGGGATTACCTACGTCGCCGAGATGCAGAATGTATTCGACACCTTCAAGTGCAGGTGCGACCTCTGGACGAAGCAGGCCATGTGTATCGCTGACAACGCCAAGCTTCATTTACCAAGACTAAACAACAGCGACCAGCGACTCTTGGCTTTCTTTTCTCTTTCCGTTGACTTTACCGGATCGATCATCTGCCGCAAGGTTCCGGGATCGCGCGGATCCTCGATTGCGAGACAATACACGCCGTTCCAGTTTCCTTGCCAGCACCACCCTTTTGGAGCGCCAACCGCTTGCTTTTCCATATGAGCCGCGGCATGAGTTGCAGATAATGGCTCATTGCAGTGAGGGCAGCGTGGAGCAGCACCCTTGCGGAATCGTCCCCCGCACTCGCAGTGCCTGAGCAATGGCTCCCACTGGATATCGATTTCCTGATATCTGGCAGAGGGATCCGGAAAGTCAGCCACGCCTTCGCTGGAATAATTGATCGTGGCGAGCATTCCGCAGTCATCGCAATATGCGTATGAAGTATCGCCAAAGCCGCAGTGCCAGAGTGAGTAGCGGTAGACTCGCCCGCAGTGCTCACAATCGCCCTTCTTAAGCATTACCATAATTGCCTCACAATCCCATTTCCAGACGCGTCCGCGGGTCGAGTTGATCGCGTAACGCATCACCCAGAAAGTTGAAGCCCAGCACAGCGCCTGCCACGGCCAGGGCAGGGAAGAGAACGAGGTGCGGTGAGTCGAATAAATGAAGCCGTGCATCGTTTAGCATTGCTCCCCAGCTTGGCGCCGGAGAAGGAATGCCGAGGCCCAGAAACGAGAGTGTTGCTTCCGCGAGGATGACGCCAGCCATTCCAATCGCCGCTTGAACCAATATCGGTTGCACAATGTTAGGCAAAATATGGCGAAAGAAGATCCGGAGTCCGCTCGCGCCCAGTGCGCGCGCCGCATCCACATACTCGCGGTCACGGACCGACAAGACCTGCGCCCTCACGAGGCGCGCATATCCGGCCCAGCCGCCGATGGCGAGCGCCAGTACGAGGTTTGAGAATCCCGGCCCCAGAAACGCGGCGAATGCAATTGCCAGCAGAATGCCGGGAAGTGCCAGGAAAGTATTCATGGCGAACGTGGTCAGCGCGGTATCTATCCAGCCCCCGAGATAACCGGCAAGCCCGCCGAGAGTGATTCCCAGTGCCAGGGAAACGGTTACTACGCTGACAGAGACTGCGAGTGAGAGGCGCGCTCCCCAAAGCAAGCGCGATAGCGTGTCCCGGCCGAGCTCATCGGTTCCTGCGAGGTGAGCGGTTGAAAGTCCCTCGAGGCGATGCACAAGGTCGATAGAAGAAGGGCTGTACGGTGCGATCCAGGGCGCCGCTATCCCAGTGACAACAAAGCCCGAAAGCAAAACAAAACCCACCACCGCCAAGGGTTGGCGGCGTGTGCGTTTGCGAAGCCCGTCGATCAAATCGAGCGTCACCATTACTTAGGTCATAATAGCGCGACCAACGGCAAAAATCGGGGTATAAGAGAGTGTGAATCTTTCTCGTAAACTCCTGTTTTTTTCTCTTGCTCTGATCTCCCTTCCGTTCAGTGCATGGTCACAGCGTTCGGAATCCGGTTCCGTATTGCCGGCCGATGCTGAGCAGTTAATGGCCCTGGCAAACCAGTCGCGCAAGGCGGCTGGAGCCGAGCCCCTTAAGTGGGATGGTGCGTTGGCCATCGCGGCTCGGAAACATTGCCTTCGCATGGCGGCTGAGGGGCCAATCTCGCACCGTTACCCCGGCGAACTCGACCTGTCGGAGCGCGCCGGTCAAGCCGAGGCGCACTTCAGCCTGATTGAAGAGAATGTGGCCATCGGTCCGAGTCCGGCGGGGATTCACGACGAGTGGATGCACTCGCACGGTCACCGGACTAACTTGCTTAATCCCGAAGTCGACCGTGTTGGTATCGCGGTGGTAGCCAGTCGCGGTGTGCTCTATGCGGTGGCTGACTACGCGCGTGGCGTGCAATCGCTCAGCTCGACGCAGGTGGAAACGCGCGTCGCAGGATTGATCCGGCAGAAGGGTGTTGCGGTCGCAGCCAATCCTGGTGTCGCACGCGCTGCCTGTGCAATGAATAGCGGCATGCCTCGTTCCGCGGGCGGTTCCCAGCCAGGCTTTATCATGCGCTGGCAAGACTCGGAAATGAACGTCCTTCCTAATGCTCTTGCTGGACGCCTGGCATCAGGCAGGTATCATCAAGCCGCCATAGGAAGCTGCAGCCCGGCCGGTGTCGACGGCACATTTACCGCGTACCGCGTGGCGGTGTTGTTGTACTGACCTGTGCGCATCTGTAGGGATTAGGAATCAGGATCCCGGAACAGCTCCAGGTTTTGCTGCATGCCTCTTGTACGTCAGGTCGTATTCGACGTTCCAAGTCTTGCCGCCGTCGGTTGATCCCTGGCTGAATTGGCGAACCTTATCCGCTGACAGGTTGAAGAATTGCAGATGACGGCGAAGTTTTTGCCCATTGGGCTGCGGGACATCGTCCGTCCAGTAATCCATCACACCGTCTTTCAGATTGCCGCGAAAGAACATGACCCCCGCGCCATTGTCGACCCAATACTGTTCCCATTGCTTGAGGTTGACGTTGTAGGTGTTGTAGCTCTTGCCAAAGTAGCCGCTTCCGGTTGAGGTCCAATTCTCCCAGATGACACAGCCGCCCATTTCGCGGGAAATATGGCTGGTCCCCCGCGGAACTCCATCCGCAGTTGAAGTTACATCCCAATCTCCGACCCAGAAATCAAACTGCTTGAATTCAGGGTCCTCGCACGGTGCGGCGTTGTGTTGGATTTGCTTGGCGAGATTCACAAACTTCGGATCGGTGCGAAATGCGGTCCACTCGGCATCCTCATTGAGTCGGCTCGGCTGCTGGAAACCTCCGTCTGCCGATGCCGCGAGGAGTTGAAGAGCACGCATTGAGTTGCCTTTAGCGGCGTAAGTGGTTGCTAGCTCGTAATCCACAATGAAGGCGGGAAGACCCTTTCCTGCACCCAGAGATTTGGCTCTCCCGAAGGAATCGAGCGCCTGGTCATAGTGCTCGTTGGCGCGAGCGGACACTACAAGGCGGTACCAAAAACGAGCGCTCTCTGGATGTGTCTTTACGACTGAGGAGTAGAGTTTCTCAGCTTCCGTCCAGTCGCGTCCTTTATATGCAGTCTCCGCGGCAGATTCAGCAGGATCGGAGATTGTTTGTCCAAAAACCAAGGCGGGAAGCAGGGCTGATAGCAAAACGCAGATGCGGACAAAAGACATTGGTCCTCTTCCATGACGAGCGCTGATGATTCCGACAAGCAGTATGAGCCACGGTGTTTGCAGTTGTATTTGGAAGAGCCGGGAATTGTGACGAGTCGCCAACCCTGAGTGACGCGTGGCTGTGCTGTAAATCAGCCGAACCTCTGGTGGTCCTTCCAAAACTCCGGCCACGGCGTGCGAAGTGGGCCGCAGACGAAGATGTCGGGATGTGCCTGGCTCTCCTCATTCTTCACGCCGATGGAATTCCAGATATGTCCGGCGACGCGGCAACCGGTAAATGCGCGATCTGCGCCTTCGCGCGAAAATCCGAGCACGATGAGGGTTGTTGGCGCCGGTGTTGGGTAACCCCGAAGCCACGCAGAATTCGTCATGCTGATTGGCGCGGGCAAGTGGTAGGCGCCGCCCAACATCTCAATTGCACCCTGCTCGCCATAGTTGCCGACCAAAACTCCTACGTTCTTCTGTTTATCCGGGGGCAGGGAATCGCGAATGTCGGCGACGGTTTTGACCATCTCATTCCATCCGAATTCTTCGCGCAGATCTCCGTTGCGAGCAAGTGCAAAATCCCGCAGGGGACCCGATGGGGCCAACGGGATAACGAGCGCGGTGATATAAACCGCGACGACGGCAAGTCCGGTATAGAAGACGCCAACCACGCTGCGGCGGCCCCAATTAGGCAACGTTAGCAACCAGCGCTCAGCGCCCGTCGCGCCCATGGCCAGCAACATCGGATACGCGGGAGACATGTAGTATCCGCGCCCTTTGCCAATCCAGAAGAGCGCAAACGGAACCAGGAACATCCAGCCCAGCATTCTGTAACGGCGATCGCGCAGAAAGAAAACGAGCCCTGCTACAGCGAGCGGGGCAGCGAAGGCGTTGATGCAAATCAGTACCTGGTCGGTCAGAAATCCGTCGGCGCGTCCCTGCCCCACGTCACGTGCGTGGATGTGTTGAAGGAAGCGGTAGGAGACAAAGTCGTGATGAATCAGCCAGACAAGATTCGGAAGGAAAATCAACAGCGCGAGCGCTATTCCGCCCCAGAACCAGGCGCTTTTGAGATACTGCCGGGCATTGGTCAGGACGGCGCCGCTTAGAATTCCGGCGATAAGAAACAGAATGGAATACTTGGTCAGCAATCCGAGGCCGACAACAACGCCGATGGCCAGCCACCATCGCGGATTCTCTGTTCGAAGCAAACGAATGGTGAAGAAGGCTATTAGGAGCCACCAGAGAAAATCGAAACTGGTGTATTGAAACTCTGTCCCACTGAAAAGGGGTAGCGGTGAGAACGCAACCGCCAGCGCCGCCGTTATCTGAGCCATCCGACGGCCACCAAGTTCGCGCGCCATCAAGCCTGTGACGATGATCGCCGCTGTTTGCGCAAACACCGAGAATAAGCGGAGACCCACCATCGACAAGCCAAAAAGCGCCAGGCTGACGTGTTCGATGAAAGGAGTGAGCGGCGGATAGGAGACGAATCCCCAATCCAGATGCCGTGCATCGCTTAGGAACTGCAGTTCATCGCGATGGAAGCCATAGCGACCGTTGGTGCAG
>Ga0207683_10001577_pt1 | contig 20544 bp, 19 predicted proteins | sample KBSM73metaG_FD_184333 | JGI IMG/M metagenome (GOLD analysis project Ga0207683, IMG submission 184333) | Miscanthus rhizosphere microbial communities from Kellogg Biological Station, Michigan, USA - KBS M7-3 metaG (SPAdes) (version 2) | ecosystem: Host-associated > Plants > Roots > Rhizosphere >... | reverse complement strand
GGCGGCGGCGTGATGTCGATGATGCATGGCCGCGTGTTCGAGAAGGTCGGCGTGCATTGCTCGACCGTGCATGGGGAGTTCGCGCCCGAGTTCCGCGCGCAGATCCCGGGCGCGGCCGACGATCCACGCTTCTGGGCTTCGGGTGTGTCGGTGATCGCGCATCTCAACAATCCGCACGTGCCGGCCGTGCACATGAACACGCGCTTCGTCGTGACGACGAAGGCCTGGTTCGGCGGCGGCGCGGACCTGACGCCAGTGCTCGACCGCCGCCGCACCCAGGACGATCCGGACAGCAAAGCGTTCCACGCCGCCATGAAAGCCGCGTGCGACGCGCATGCGATCGCGCCGTACGAAAAGTTCAAGGCGTGGTGCGACGAATACTTCCATCTCAAGCACCGCAACGAGATGCGCGGCATCGGCGGCATCTTCTACGACTATCTGGAGACCGACTGGGACGCGGCGTTCGCGTACACGCAGGATGTCGGGCGTGCGTTTCTCGGCGTTTACCCCGACTTGGTGCGGCGCAACTTCGAGAAGCCGTGGAGCGAGGCCGAGCGCGAGGAGCAGCTGGTGCGGCGTGGACGCTATGTCGAGTTCAACCTGCTTTACGATCGCGGCACGATTTTCGGGCTGCGCACCGGTGGCAATGTCGATTCGATCCTGTCCTCGATGCCGCCGGTGGTGAAGTGGCCGTGAGTGGTGTTTTATTGCGCATGATCTTCTCCGAAAATCGGTATCCACTTTTCGGGATCATGCGCTAGAACCACCCGACCCACTTCGGAGAACCTCGATGGCCTATCTGCCCGGCGAAATCGTCCAGCTCAAATCCGGGGGTCCGCTGATGACCATCGTCAAGGTCGAGGACACCAAGCGCATCACCTGCATGTGGTACGCGCAGGAGCAGGGCGAGTTCCGCACCCATTTGTTCGAGCAGGCCTGGCTCGACCAGATCGACATCGAGGACGATGACGACGAGGATTGAGCGGTAATCTCACTCCGTCATCCTGAGATGCGACCCAGGCCACGTGGGCCGGCTGTCTGCAAATTCTAAATCTTGAAAAACAACCCCATGCAAAGAGCTCCCTCCTAGCGCAGCATTAGTATTTCTATGTCGCACAATTGTAAGTTAGGTTTGGCAGAACGAACCCAATTCGCGGATGTTCGGAGAGAGACTAGCGCATCGCCCCGACAATCATCAGCAACCCGCCGCAGATCACCACCGCGTCGAGGATCGCGGTGTGCACGTGGATCGGCAGCCGGTCGACGATCGCTTTCGCCAGGAACGCGCCGGGAAACGCCACGCAGCCGATCAGCAGCGCGACCGCGACCACTTTCGCGTCGACCGCGCCGAACACGCCGAACACGCCGATCTTGACGATGCCGATCGCAACCGAGATCGCCGCATCGGTGGCGATCACGGCGGCGCCCTGCAGGCCGGCCGCCATCAGCATCGAGAGCAGGATGATGCCGGCGCCGCTGGTGCCGCCGACCACCACGCCCCAGAAAAACGACCCGACCGCGAGGCCCTTGTCGTCGAGCGTCAGGCCGTGGCGCTTCGACAGGCGGCGCAGCGGCACGCTCAAGGTCATCATGCTGCCGATGACGATCATGGCGCCGCGCCCAGTGAGCAGCGTGTAACCCCAGGCGCCGAGCATCGTGGTCGGCAGCGCGCAGAGAAAGATGATCACGCCGCGGCGTCCGTCGATCACCTGGCGGAACACGGTCGCGCGGCTGGTATTGGTGAACAGCGCCGAGATCGCGATGATCGGCACCACCGGCTCGGCGCCGACGATCGGCACCAGCACCAGCGGCATCAGCGCGCCGGTGCCGTAGCCCGCGACGCCGCCGATGATCGAGGCGAGCGCCGCCATCGCGGCGATCAGCGTCAGTTCGGTGGCGGAGAGGCTTTGCAGGGCGGCGAGCACGTTGACCTGTCATGCCCCGCGAAGGCGGGGCATCTAGTAAACACGAGTCTCGATGCAAAATCTCAAGTTTGGTGATTACTGGATCGTCCGCCTTCGCGGACGATGACGACTGCTTCAATTCGCCATCAAATCCGCCGGCGAGATCAGCACGCTGAACTGCCGGCACCAGATGATGACGCTCTGGTAGTTCTTCAGGTCGACGCCGGCCGGAATGGCGTAGCGCTGGCTGCCTTTGAACGCGCGCAGGCCGCCGAGATCGATGAACATCGCATCGCCCAGGTCGGAATTTTTCCGGAAGGCGGATTTCGGCACCAGGTAGACGTGGAATGCCGGGCCGGGTCCCACCTCAAAGTCCGGCTCGAGGAACACCGCGCGCTCGTAAACCGAGACCTTGCCGCGGCCCCAGTGGATCGGGTCGGACGGATTGGCGTGGATGAAGGTGCCGGTCGCGACCAGCTTGGCCTTGTCGGATTCGCTGAGTTGATCGGCCGCGGGCGGCGGCGGAAACACGAACGGATAGACGAAGAAGCCGAGCGCGACGCCGAAGCCGGTGCCGAGCACGCCGCCGAGCAGGAAGATCGCCAGTGCGCGCCAGAACCGGTTCATGCGAGCCTCCATCGCCCTGCTTGCGTAGCCCGGGTTGAGCGAAGCGAAACCCGGGTCGATCTTGCGTTGTTGGACGGTCCCGGATTTTGCTGCGCTCAATCCGGGCTACGAACTGCCATCCCACTCCCTGACATCGACAAACCGCCCTGCGATCGCGGCCGCCGCGGCCATGGCGGGCGAGACCAGATGCGTGCGGCTCTTGTAGCCCTGACGGCCCTCGAAATTGCGGTTCGAGGTCGAGGCGCAGCGCTCGCCGGCGCCAAGCTTGTCGGGGTTCATGGCGATGCACATCGAGCAGCCGGGCTCGCGCCAGTCGAAGCCGGCCTTGATGAAGACGGTGTGCAGGCCTTCGGCCTCGGCCTGCTCCTTCACCAGACCCGAACCAGGGACGATCATCGCGCGGACGTTCGCGTTGACCGTCCTGCCGTTCGCCACGCGCGCGACCTCGCGCAGGTCCTCGATGCGCGAATTGGTGCACGATCCGATGAACACCCGGTCGATTGCGATGTCGGTGATCCGTTCGCCGCCGGCGAGCCCCATATAGTCGAGCGCGCGCAACGCGGCGCTGCGCTTCTTCGCATCGGCGATGTCGCGCGGCAGCGGCACGCGGCCGGCGATCGAGACGACCTGCTCCGGACTGGTGCCCCAGGTGACGAGCGGGGGAAGCTTGCCGGCATCCAGCCTGATCTCGCGATCGAACTGCGCGCCGTCGTCGCTGCGCAGCGTCTCCCAGTAGCGCACGGCATCGTCCCATGCGGCGCCCTTGGGCGCCTTGGGGCGACCTTCAAGATAGTCGTAGGTCGTCCCGTCCGGCGCCACCATGCCGGTTCTGGCGCCGGCCTCGATCGACATGTTGCAGACCGTCATGCGCCCTTCCATCGAGAGCGCGCGGATCGCCGCGCCGGCGTATTCCAGCGCGTAACCGGTTCCGCCGGCGGTGCCGATCTCGCCGATGATCGACAGGATCAGGTCCTTGGCGCTGACGTTCGGCGGCAGCCGGCCGTCGACGACGACGCGCATGTTTTTCGATTTTTTCTGGATCAGCGTCTGGGTCGCGAGCACATGCTCGACCTCCGAGGTGCCGATGCCGAAGGCGAGCGCGCCGAACGCGCCATGCGTCGCGGTGTGGCTGTCGCCGCACACGAGCGTGACGCCCGGCAGGGTGAAGCCCTGCTCCGGGCCGACGATATGGCAGATGCCCTGGCGGCGGTCGCCCTCGCCGTAATATTCGAGCCCGAACAGGGCGGCGTTCTCCGCGAGGTAGGCGATCTGCACGGCGCTCTCCGGATCCGGGCTCTGGCGATCCGATGTCGCCACGTTGTGGTCGGCCACCAGCAGCGTCCGCTCCGGGCCGCGGACCTTGAGGCCGGCAAGCCGCAGCGCGGCGAACGCCTGCGGGCTGTCCACCTCGTGGGCGATCTGGCGATCGATATAAAGAAGACAGGTGCCGTCCGGCTGGGCGTCGACCACATGGTCGTCCCAGATCTTGTCGTAGAGGGTGCGCGGCCGGTCCACCCTTAATCCGCCGTCGGCAGCCGCCGCATGGTGAACTCGATCCGCCCGTCGGACAGTTCGCGCCAGCTTTCGATCTCGGTCATGTAGGCGGGCTTGGGGAAGCGTTCGAACATCTCGCGCGCCTTGGCCCGCGCCTGTTCGCGCGGCAGCGCGAAAGTCTCGCGACGGAACGCGTCCGTGCGCGCCGGGCGCTTGCGCAACGCCTGCGCGGCACGTGCCGCAACGTCCGCCGGTACTCGCTTGACGCTCATTAACGATACTCACGCCTGCAGGATACACACGATACACGGCTGTTACGGCCAATACGAGCCTCGGCGAACCCTGCCTCTTCGGTTTGCGACTACTAGGCTCAGACACTTTCAGAGAAAGAAAAGAGGCCTGCCGTGGTTACCGACAATAACGCGCCGACCGAGACCGATCTCGCGCTCGTGCGCTCCACCTTCGATCTTGTGGTTCCGATCGCGGGCGTCGCCGCCGACATGTTCTACGAGCGCCTGTTCTACATGGCGCCGAGCCTGCGGCAGATGTTCCCGACCGACATGCGCGACCAGAAGCGCAAGCTGATGGTGATGCTGGCCAGCGCCGTGCAGGGGCTCGACAATCTCGACGCGCTCGCGCCGCAGCTGATGGCGCTCGGCGCGCGCCACGCCCGCTACGGCGTGAAGGACGAGCACTACAAGGTGGTCGGCGAAGCGCTGATCTGGACGCTGGAACGCGGGCTTGCCAATGCGTTCACCCCCGAGGTCGAGCGCGCCTGGGTACGCGTCTTTCTGCTGATGGCCGCCACGATGCAGGCCGGCGCGGACGAGGCTGCCGCCATGCAGGCGGCCGAGTAGTCAGCCGCCAAGCGCCTCGTCGACGATCCGGTCGAGCGCCTTGCGCTCCATCGGAAAGCCTTCGCGGATCCACATTTCCTCCGAACGGGCGAGCGCCGATCCGAGCACCGGCCCCTTCTCCATGCCGCGCGCAATAAAATCCGCCGCACGCAGCGGGAACGTCGGCGTTGTCCAGCGTGCGGGCAAGGTCACGAGCGCGCGCCACGCGTCGTCATGTGCGCTTGCCTCCGCGCGCGACCAGGCGAGCAGCGCGCGTTCGATGAAGCATTCCGCGCCGATGCGATAGATCAGCTCGCGGGCCGCCGCGTCACCCATCGCGGGCGACACGCGCCACCAGTTTTCGCTCATCGCGGCCAGCCGCTCGCGCTCGGCATTGGAGAGCCGCAGCCGCAGCCACAGCCGTTCGGCGTCTTCGGGAAGCCAGGCGCTGAGCGCGCCGAGGCGGCGCGTCGCGTCGGGCGCGAGCCCGCATGCGGCTTCCACCTTCTCCATGTTGGCGAAACTCGCGAGACGCGGCACCCCGCCGAGCACCATGCCGAGCAGTCCCGCCTCGGCCATCACGGCGAGCGTCGGTACGGCGTGCGGCGCGACCATGAGCTTGATCAGCTCCATGCGCACGCGTTCGCGCGAGAGCTGGTCGAGGCCTGCGCGAGCCTTGATGGCGGCGGTGAGGCCGTCCGCGTCGGGCGCGCCTTCGCCGTAATAGGCATGGAAGCGGAAGAAGCGCAGGATGCGCAGGTAGTCTTCCGCAATGCGCGTTGCGGCGTCGCCGATGAAGCGCACGTGGCGTTTCTTCAGGTCGGCAAGCCCGCCGACCAAGTCGTGCACCGTACCGTCGAGCGAGAGGAACAGCGCGTTCATGGTGAAGTCGCGCCGCTCGGCATCGCGCGTCCAGTCGCGGCCGAACCTGACCGTCGCATGGCGCCCGAAGGTCTCGACGTCCTCGCGCAACGTAGTGACCTCGAACGGCCGGCCGGCGATCACGACCGTGACGGTGCCGTGGTCGATGCCGGTCGGCACCGCCTTGAAGCCGGCGGCCTCGGCGCGGCGCATCACCTCCTGAGGCAGCGCCGTGGTGGCGATGTCGATATCGCCATGCGGCAGGGTGAGCAGGGTGTTGCGCACCGCGCCGCCGACCACGCGCGCCTGTTCGCCGTCACGGTTGATCGCGGCAAGCAGCGAGGCGAGCGGCGGCTCGCGCAGCCAGGAAAAGTCCGCCGCCGCATCGATCTTCACTTCGTCGTCCCCGGCACGAGCTTGCCGTTTTCCATGTGCGCCGGCACGTATCGCGAGCCGGCGGGCTCGCCGCCCCACTGCGCCAGCACGAAGAAGCTGCCCATCACCAGCACGAGCGACGCGGCGGAGAGCCACACCAGCGTCGGCATCGGCCAGGATTCCGGATGCAGCAGTTCGGCCTTGGTCGCGAGCAGATAGACCACGTAGAGCGCGAACGGCAGCACGAACAGGACAAGCTCGGTGAGCACGGGGCGGATCATGCTGCTGTGTAGCGCGACGGGAGGGGGGGCGGAAGCGGCGCTTCTTTCCCTCGCCCGCGCAGCGGGGAGAGGGAAAGCGCGGCACGATCAGCCCGCATCACCGATAAATCTTCTCATACAAATTGCGCAAAATCCCCGCCGTGACGCCCCAGATATAGCGCTCGCCGAACGGCATCTCGTAATAGTGGCGCGTGACGCCCTTCCAGTCGCGGCTTTTGCGCGCGTGGTTGGCCTCGTCCATCACAAACGCCAGCGGCACCTCGAAGGCGTCAGCGACCTCCGAGGCATTGATCTTCAGCGCGTAGTTCGGAGTGACGCGCGCGACCACCGGCAGGATGCGGAAGCCGGTGAAGGTGAGATACAGATCGAGATAGCCGATCGGCTCGATCGACGCGGCCGCAAGCCCGATCTCCTCGTCGGCCTCGCGCAACGCGGCGGCGAGCGGGGTGGCATCGCCCGGATCGATCTTGCCGCCGGGAAATGCGATCTGCCCGCCATGGTTCGGCAGGTCCGAGGTGCGCATGGTGAGCAGCACGCCGGGCTCGGCATGATCGACCACGCCGACCAGCACGGCGGCGCCGCGCGTCGCCTTCACCCCGGCCTCGTCCCAAACCGCCTGGTCGCGATCGAGGTCGCCGCGCGGAAACTCGGCGATCGAGTGGTCGGTCAGTGCGGGCGGCACGTCGAGCGTCAGCGTCTTGCGCGCGCGGTCGAAGAAGTCGCGGCTCACGACGACGGATTGTTGTGCTGCGTTCGAGTCCATCAACACACTCCGAATGTCATCCCGGAAGCCGCGAAGCGGCTATCCGGGACCCATGAATCCTACACACAAATTCTCCAGTTCCGGGATTCATGGATCCCGGGTCTCGCTACGCTCGCCCGGGATGACGAGAGAGGAGGCCGGCGCCATGGCGTAGAAGTCTCCGCCCGAGGCGACGCCGAACATGCGCTTGCCATCGACATCGCGCTCCTCGCCGAGCTCGACCAGATCGTAGAACAGCGCGCGCGTCACCAGCGCCCACAGGTCGCTGCGCACATGCAGATAGGGCTTCAGCCCGCCGGTCTCGTCCTCCGGCTCGAAGCGCAGCGCGTGATCCTTCCCGCAGGTCACCCAGTCGTCCACATTGGTGCGAAACGAGAGCGTGCGCGAAGCCCCCTCGCCTTCCTGCTTCATCTCCACCGCGGTGAACGGCGCATCGTCGACCGTGATGCCGACCTTCTCGACCGGCGTGACGAGAAAGTATTTTCCCGCTTCGCGCTTGAGCACCGAGGCGAACAGCTTGACCAGCGCGGGCCGCCCGACCGGCGTCTTGAGATAGAACCAGGTGCCGTCGGCGGCGATGCGCATGTCGAGATCGCCGCAGAACGGCGGGTTCCACAGATGCACCGGCGGCGGGCCTTTCTTGGCCGCACTCTTTGCCGCACCCGCGAGGGAGTCCAGCCCACCTGTTTTCACGTCAGCCATGAGGGACCTTTTGCCCATGATTTGGCCATTGTCCAAAGCCTACGGTACCAGAATCCGGCGGCGTGCTCGCGCGAACGTGATGTGCACATCAAGGAATCGCGCGGCGTGAAAAATAGCGTAGACTCCAAGCGGATAGGAGAATCAGCGCGCCGCTGCGCCCCGATGATGGCGCGATGCTTGCATAATTCGCAGGCATGAGGCTCGGCAAGGCCCGAAGAAGTGCGTAACTGAACTGCGTAACTAGCGGGGCGCGCTGGCAAAACGATAACAGGAGCGGCACAGATGGCTGGCGAAAGTCTCGAGAAGTTCGAGGACATGGTGGTGCGTGCAGCGGAGACCACCGCCGCGCACGCGCGCGCCGCCAGGGCGGCCATCGGCGCGGTCATCTTCGGCCAGGAGCGCGTGGTCGATCGCGCGCTGATCACCGTGCTGTCGGGCGGCCATGCGCTGCTGGTCGGCGTGCCGGGCCTCGCCAAGACCAAGCTGGTCGAGACCATGGGCATCGCGCTCGGGCTCGACGCGCGGCGCATCCAGTTCACGCCGGACCTGATGCCGTCCGATATTCTCGGCAGCGAAGTGCTGGAAGAGACGCCGGGCGGAAAGCGCAACTTCCGCTTCCTCCCCGGACCGATCTTCGCGCAGCTGCTGATGGCCGACGAGATCAACCGCGCTTCGCCGCGCACGCAGTCGGCGCTGTTGCAGGCGATGCAGGAGCATCACGTCACGGTCGCGGGCGCGCGCCACGATCTCCCCGCCCCGTTCCATGTGCTGGCGACGCAGAACCCGCTGGAGCAGGAAGGCACCTATCCGCTCCCCGAAGCGCAGCTCGACCGCTTCCTGATGGAGATCGACGTCGATTATCCGGACCGCGAGGCGGAGCTGAAGATCCTCAAGGACACCACCGGCGCCGAGGAGACCAAGGCGAAAGCCGCGATGACGGCGGAAGAGCTGCAGCTGGCGCAGCGCCTGGTGCGGAGGTTGCCGGTCGGCGAGTCCGTGGTCGACGCGATCCTCGCGCTGGTGCGCTCGGCGCGTCCGGGACCGGAGGGCGGCGAGACCGCCAAGGCGATCGCCTGGGGCCCGGGCCCGCGCGCCAGCCAGGCGCTGATGCTCGCGGTGCGCGCGCGTGCGCTGCTCGACGGGCGCTACGCGCCGTCGGTCGATGACGTTCTCGATCTCGCCGAGCCGATCCTGAAGCACCGCATGGCGCTGACCTTTGCCGCCCGCGCCGACGGCGAGACGATCTCCGGCGTCATCGCCAAGCTCAGGGCGCGCATCGGATAACTGATGGCCGACGCAGAGCACCGCGCAGCGGAGACCGAGTCGACACGCAAGGCGACGGGCGAAGCGCGTTCGCTGTCGGCCTCGATGCCGCGGCTCATTCTCGAGGCGCGCCGTGTCGCCTCGACCGTGATCCACGGGCTGCACGGGCGGCGGCGCGCCGGCACCGGCGAGAACTTCTGGCAATTCCGCCGCTTCGTCTCGGGCGAGCCCGCGGCGCGCGTCGACTGGCGCCGCTCCGCGCGCGACGATCATCTCTATGTGCGCGAGCAGGAATGGGAAGCCGCGCACACGGTGTGGATCTGGCCGGACCGTTCGCCCTCGATGGTGTTCGCCTCGCCGCTGGTGTGGGAGACAAAGCTCGACCGCGCGCTGGTCATTGCATTTGCGCTCGCCGAAGTGCTGGTCGAAGGCGGCGAGCGCGTCGGCATTCCGGGTCTGATGCGCCCGAGCGCCAGCCGCAACATCATCGAGAAGATGGCCGAGATGATGGTGCACGACGGCTCGGCGCGCGCGAGCCTGCCGCCGACATTCGCGCCCTCGCCGCAGTCCGAGGTGCTGGTGCTCTCCGACCTGTGGAGCCCGATCGCGGACGTGCGCAACACGATCGCGCAATTGTCCGCGAACGGCGCGCAGGGCCACGTGGCGCAGATCGTCGATCCGGCCGAGGAGACATTCCCGTTCTCCGGCCGCGTTGAATTCTTCGATCCGGAGGACGGTCACTCGATCACGGTCGGCCGCGCCGAAGCCTGGCGCGAGGAGTACCAGAAGCGGCTCGAGCGCCATCGCGCCGAGATCCGCGCCGAGACCGACCGGCTCGGCTGGAGCTTCATCATCCACCGCACCGACCGGCCCGCGACCGAACTGCTGCTCAAGCTGCATACGCAGATGGGCCAGGGACCGCGCGGCAGCAGCGTCGGACATTTCCACGCCGGAGCGAGCGCATGATCGGCGGCATCCCGCTCGGTTTCGCGCAGCCGCTGGTCCTGCTGGGGCTGCTCAGCCTGCCGGTGCTGTGGTGGCTGCTGCGGCTGGTGCCACCGCGCCCGCGCCGCCAGAAGCTCGGGCCCGAGAAGCTGCTGCTCGATATCCTGCCGAAGGAAGAGACCCCGGCGCGAACGCCGTGGTGGCTGACCTTGCTGCGGCTTACGCTCGCCGCGCTGCTGATCTTCGCGGCCGCCGGACCGTTGTGGAATCCGCCGCTCGCCACGTCACAAGCCAGCGCCCCGCTCGCGCTGCTGATCGACGACGGCTGGGCCGCCGCCGCCACCTGGGACACGCGGCTGCGCACCGCGGAAGATCTGATCGCACGCGCCGAGACCGACAATCGCGGCGTCGCAATCATTCCCTTGTCGGACGTCGGGCGCGATATTTCGCTGGAAACGCCCGGCGCCGCGCGGGTACGGTTGCGCTCGCTCAAGCCCAAGCCGCACACCGTGGACCGCAACGAGGCGCTGCCCGCGATCACGCGCTTTGTCAGCGCGACGCCGTCGATCGAGGCGTTGTGGCTCTCCGACGGCGTCGATGTCGCGAAGGGCGCGGAGTTCGTGGCCGAGCTTGGAAAAATTCTGCAGGGCAAGGCCGTCACCGTGATCGAGAGCGGCCTCGCGCCGGCGCACGCGCTGGTCGCCGCCGACAATGCGGCCGGCGCGCTGACGGTCAAGGTTCTGCGCGCCAATCCGCGCGACAACGACGCGGGCGTGGTGCGCGCGCTCGATCCGAAAGGCCTGCCGCTCGGCGAAGCGCCGTTCGCCTTCAAGGGTAGTGAGCGCGAGACCGAGGCAACCTTCGACCTGCCGGTCGAGATCCGCAACGACATCGCCCGGCTCGAGGTCGCCGCGGAGCGCTCGTCCGGCGTGGTGCAACTGCTCGACAAGCGCTGGCGCCGCCGCACCGTCGGCGTGATCACCGGCTCGACCGCCGACACCGCGCAGCCGCTGCTCGCCTCGACCTATTACCTGTCGCGCGCGCTCAATCCATTCGCCGACGTGCGGCTCGCCGAACGCGGCTCGCCGTCCGAATCCGTGCGGGCGTTCCTGACGCAGAACCTGCCGATGCTGATCCTCGCCGACGTCGGCACCGTGACGGGCGAGCCGCGCGAGCGTCTCGCGCGCTGGGTCGATGCCGGCGGCGTGCTGGTGCGTTTCGCCGGGCCGCGACTTGCGGCGGCCGACGACGATCTCATCCCGGTGAAGCTGCGCCGCGGCGGCCGCACGCTCGGCGGCTCCCTGAGCTGGGAGCAGCCGCAGCAGCTCGCCGCTTTCTCGCGCGACAGCCCGTTCAACGGCATGACGGTGCCGAACGACGTGACGGTGACGCGCCAGGTCCTGGCCGAGCCGGACTCCGGTCTCACCGACCGCACCTGGGCGACGCTCGCCGACGGCACGCCGCTGGTGACGGCGGCGCGGCGCGGCAAGGGCTTCATCGTGCTGTTTCACGTCACCGCCGACACGCGCTGGTCGGACCTCCCCATCTCGGGCGCGTTCGTCGACATGCTCAAGCGCATCGTCGCGCTCTCCGGTTCGACCGCGACGGCCGAAACCGTCGCGGATGCACAGGTGGCGCGCAACGTCGTGCCGCCGAACCGCGTACTCGACGGCTTCGGCGCATTCACCGCCCCGCCCTCGACGGCGCGGCCGGTGCCTGCGAACTTCAACTTCCGCGCCACCGCGGATCACCCGCCCGGCTTCTATGGGCCACCCGAAGGGCTGCTCGCCGTGAACACGCTCGCACCCGCCGACCGCCTGTCGCCGATCGATTATGCGCCGCTCTCGGCGCGCATCGAGGCTTACCGCCTCGGCGAGCCGAAGGATCTGCGCGGGCCGCTGTTCCTCGGCGCGCTTGCACTGCTGATCATCGACGCGCTGGTGGTGTTCTGGCTGGCCGGCGGATTGTACCGGCTGATGCCGCGCCGCCGCGTTGCGGCGAGTATCGCGCTGCTCCTCGGCCTGACCACGCTGCTGATCGCGTCGCACGCGGTCGCTCAGAGCAATTCGCGCCCCGCAACGCCGCCCGCGCAGGCGACGCCAGCACCGAATTCGGCGGCGGAAGAGTTCGCCCAGAAGGTGACCACCGAGACGCGCCTCGCCTACATCGTCACCGGCGACGCCGAGGTCGACAACCTGAGCAAGCTCGGGCTGCAGGGTCTCTCGCTCTTTCTCGCGCAGCGTACTGCGCTGGAAGCCGGCGATCCGGTCGGGCTCGATCCGGCGCGCGACGAGCTGTCGTTCTTCCCGCTGATCTACTGGCCGATCGTGCCGAGCGCGCAACGCCCGACGCCGTCCGCGCTGACCCGCATCGACGCCTACATGAAACAGGGCGGCACCGTGCTGTTCGACACGCGCGACGCCGTGCTGGCGCCGCCCGGCGGCGAAAACCGCTCGCCCGGCATGCTGGCGCTGCGCGACATCCTCGCCGCGCTCGACATTCCGGAGCTCGAGCCGGTGCCGCGCGACCACGTGCTGACCAAGACGTTCTTCCTGTTGAAGGATTTTCCCGGCCGCTTCTCCTCGGGCCAGACCTGGGTCGAGGCGACTGCGCCGCCGAACGACGACGAGCCGGAACGCCCGGCGCGCGGCGGCGACGGCGTGTCGTCGATCCTGATCACGTCGAACGATCTGGCCGGCGCCTGGGCGCAAAGCGCGAACGGCCAGCCGGTGCTGCCGATGGTGCCGGGCGAGCCGCGCCAGCGCGAATTCGCGTTCCGTGCCGGCGTCAACATCGTGATGTACACGCTGACCGGCAACTACAAGGCCGACCAGGTGCATATCCCGGCGCTGCTCGAGCGCTTGGGACAGTAGGAGCGGAATTTTGGGTTTCGGGATCGCATTCTCGCCGCTGGTGCCCAACCAAGTGCTGTGGGCGGCGCTCGCCGTCGCCACCATCGCGGCGGTGCTGCTCATCGTGATCAAGAGCCGCGGCGCGTTCGTGCGCGCGATCGCGCTCGCTTTCGCCGCGCTCGCGCTCGCCAATCCGTCGCTCACGAAAGAGGACCGCGAGTCGCTGCCGTCGGTCGCCGTGGTGGTGGTCGACAAGAGCCCGAGCCAGAATTTCGGCGACCGGCAGAAGCAGACCGAGGAAGCGCGCGCCGCGATCACGCAGCGGCTCGGCCGCATCCAGGGGCTCGAAGTGCGCGTGGTCGAAGCCGGTCATGCCGACGGCGAGACCGACGGCACGCGGCTGTTCTCGGCGCTCGGCTCCACATTGGCCGACGTGCCGCCGGATCGCGTTGCCGGTGCCGTCATCATTACCGACGGGCGCGTGCATGACGTGCCGGGCACGGCCGCGGAGCTCGGCTTCGCGGCGCCGGTGCATGCGCTGATCACCGGGCGGCCGGGCGAGCGCGATCGCCGCATCCAGCTGATCACCGCGCCGCGCTTCGGCATCGTCGGACAACAGCAGACCGTCGTGCTGCGCGTTGAGGATCAAGGCGTCACGACGCCGGGCCCGGTGCAGCTCACCATCCGCCGCGACGGCGAGTTGCTGGAGACGCGCAACGTCCGCGCCGGCGATCAGGTGCGCGTGCAGGTGCAGATCCCGCATGCGGGGCAGAACATCGTCGAGGTCGAGGCATCGCCGATGGAAGGCGGCGAGCTCACCACGATCAACAACCGCGCCGTGGTGGCGATCGACGGCGTGCGCGACAAGCTGCGCGTGCTGCTCGTGTCGGGCGAACCGCACGCGGGCGAGCGCACCTGGCGCAACCTCTTGAAGTCCGACGCCTCGGTCGATCTGGTGCATTTCACCATCCTGCGCCCGCCCGAGAAGCAGGACGGCACGCCGATCAATGAGTTGTCGCTGATCGCGTTTCCCACGCGTGAGCTGTTCCAGCAGAAGATCAACGAATTCCACCTGATCATCTTCGACCGCTACGCGCGCCAGGGCGTGCTGCCGATCATCTATTTCGACAACATCGCGCGCTACGTGCGCGACGGCGGCGCCGTGCTGGTCGCGGCGGGACCGGATTACGCGAGCCCGACCTCGATCTGGCGCACGCCGCTCGACGTCGTGCTCCCGGCCGAGCCGAACGGACGCACCACCGAAGGCCCGTTCCATGCGCTGCTCACCGATTTGGGCAAGCGCCACCCGGTGACGCGCGGGCTCGAAGGCGGCGACACCTCGCCGCCGCAGTGGAGCCGCTGGTTCCGCCTGGTCGATGCGCGTCCCGACAAGGGCACCACCGTGATGCAGGGGCCGGACAACAAGCCGCTGCTGCTGCTCTCGCGCGAGGGCGAAGGCCGCGTCGCGCTGCTGCTGTCGGATCACATCTGGCTGTGGGCGCGCGGCTATGAGGGCGGCGGGCCGCATCTCGACCTGCTGCGCCGCCTGTCGCACTGGCTGATGAAGCAGCCGGATCTGGAAGAAGAGGCACTGCGCATGTCGGCGCGCGGGCGCGACCTCGAAGTGCGGCGGCAGTCGATGGCGGATGAAGTGGCGCAAGTCACCGTCACGACGCCGAGCGGGCAGACGCGACCGCTGACCCTCGACAAGTCGGAGCCCGGCGTGTGGAAGGCGGTGACGCAGGCGAACGAATTGGGCCTGTGGCGCGCGACCGACGGCAAGCTCACCGCGCTGGTCAACGTGGGTCCGGCCAACCCGCGCGAATACGCCGAGGTGACGTCCTCGACCAATGTGCTCGCGCCGCTCACCAGCGCGACCGGCGGCGACACACGCCGCCTCGCCGATGCGTCGGGCAATCTCTCGATCCCGCGCATCCTCACCGTGCGCTCGAGCGATACCTTCAAGGGTGACGACTGGCTCGGTCTGAAGATGCGCGACGCCAGCGTGGTGCGCGGCATCGGCGTGCTGCCGCTGTTCGCCGGCCTGCTCGGGCTGCTGCTGCTGATCGGCTCGCTCGCCGCAACTTGGATGCGCGAGGGGCGGTGAGGCTCCCGCAAGCCGAGCACGCCTTCCTCGACGTTGGAAAGATCGAAGACGCGAACCGGCGAGGACTTTCGTCGGTTCGTAACTTGCTGGGTGCTGTGATGGCTACGACACAAGGCGAACAGCCCGCCCTGCTCGACGCAGTCGCGCTGTTGTCTGACCTCCCGTCAGAGGGTCTCGCGCGCGGCCAGGTGGGGACAGTGGTGGAAGCGCTCGATAGCGCCGCGGTCCTCGTCGAGTTCAGCGACCCGCAGGGCCGCGCCTATGCGATCGTGCCGTGCCCGCGATCGGAGCTTCTCGTCCTGCATCAAGCACCTCAGACCGCCTGATTGCGCCCGATCCAGCGCTGCAGCGCGCGGGTGATCGGCCGTTCGAACCATAGATACGACAGGCATGCAGCGCCGATCGAGGCGCCGATCAGCGCCAGCGCGTAAAGCCACGGCATCAGCGGCGTATCGAGCGACGGCATCACCCTGCGCACGGCCGGAATGACGATCGCGTGCACCAGATAGAGCGAATAGGACGCGTCGCCGAGGAAGACGAAGACGCGCGACACCGGACTGGGTGACGGCGTATCTTTCGCGAGCGCAAGCGCCGCGACGAGCATCGCGCCGGGCACGCCCCATTCGAGCGCACGCCACGCCACGAATGGTCCCCACAGCGCCGAGGCCGCATAGGCGGCGAGCGCGGCCACGATCAGCAACAGCGAGGCCCAGCGCGGCAGGCGCCTGCCGTCGCGCCAGGCGAGCGCGATGAACATGCCGAAGCAGAATTCGAGGATGATCGGGCTGAACCAGAACGCGAACGGCTGGCGCAGCGGCACGAGCAGGCCGAGCGCGACGAGCAGCGCGAACAGTGCGGAGATCACGAATATCGCGCTGCGGCGCGGCAGCATGATGGCGAGCGCGAACACCGCGTAGAAGAACATCTCGTAGTTCAGCGTCCAGCCGAGCGCATGCACCGGCGCCATCGCGCCGTTCGGCAACGGATACGGAATGAACAGGAACGACGCGATCACGCCCTCGGTGGTGATGAAGGGCGGCGGGAAGATGCGGTGGGCGACGTAGACATAGCCGACCAGGATCGCGGTCGCGGCCCAGTAGAGCGGCACGATGCGGGCGAGCCGGCGCAGGAAGAACACGCGGCTCGCGCCCGGCTGCGCGAACAGGCGCTCGGAGGCATAGACCATCACGAAGCCGGAGATGACGAAGAACAGGTCGACGCCGCCGGCGCCGACCACGAACTCGCCGAACGGGACGGTGACGCCGGTCTTCGCCGCGACCTCGTGCGCAGTATGATGCAGCAGCACGCCGAGTGCCGCGACCGCGCGCAGGATCTGAATCGATAGCAGCGACCGGGAGCCGCCACGCGCCTCCGCGGGTGCGGCGCTCTCAGACAAGCATCGCCTCGACGAGATACGGGCCGGGCGTGGCAAGCCCGCGCGCGACCGCCTTGTTGAAATCGTCCATCGTGTCGACGCGCTCGCCCGGCACGCCCATGCCGCGCGCCAGCGCCACGAAATCGAGATCGGGGCGCGAGAGATCGAGCATGTCGAGCGCCTTGCGGCCGACATTCTGCGCGCCGACATTCGTCAGCTCGTGACGCAGGATCGCGTAGGAGCGATTGTTGAAGATCACCGTGGTGACGTTGAGGTTCTCGCGCGCCTGTGTCCACAGTGCCTGGATCGTGTACATCGCGCTGCCGTCGGCTTCGAGGTTGAGCACCGGCCGGTCCGGACACGCGACCGCGGCACCGACCGCGAGCGGCATGCCGATGCCGATCGAGCCGCCCATGTTCTGCAGCCAGGTATGCGGATGCGCCTGGCGCGTGGACGGGAAGAAGCCGCGCCCGGTCGAGACGCCTTCGTCGACCACGATGGCGTTCGCGGGGATCAGCGCGCCGAGCGATTGCGCCAGGGTCGCGGCTTCGATCCTGCCGGTCGCGAGCCTGGGCGGATCGTACTTCGAACCCTCGACCGGCTGCGTCGCGCCGAGCTCGTCGGCGAGCCATTCGAGCGCGTGGACGATGTCCTCATCTTCCTTCGCCAGCGTCGTGAATCGCGTATCTTTCGGTGCCAGGAGACTCGGCTTGTCCGGATAGGCGAAGAACGCGACGGGCACGCGGCTGCCCGCGAGCACGATGTGCTTCACGCCTTCGAGCGTCTTCAGCGCCTGCTCGACCGGATAGGGGATGCGCTCGATGGGGACGCGCCCTGCCCCACGCTCCATGCGGCGGTTGAAGGTCTGCGCCAGGATGCGCGCGCCGGTCTTCGCGGCGATGCGGCCGGCGAGTTCGAGGCCCTTCTCGCGCAGCGCCGGCCCGGTGATGAGCAGCACCGCCGGCTCGCCGGAACGCAGCGCGCGCGCGGCGTCCTTCACGGCGTCTTCGCTCACTTTCGCTCGTTCTGGCGCGGCCGGCACCGGCGCCGGGCCCGAGCCTTCGTCCCACGCGGTGTCGCCGGGAAGGATCAGCGTCGCGACCTGCCCGGGCGGCGTCATCGCGGCCGCGATGGCGGCGGCGCCGTCGGCCGCGACGGTCATGGCGGTCGGTGAGGTCTTGACCCAGCCGGAGAACGGCCTGGCGGCGGTCTCGATGTCGGAGGTGAGCGGCGAGTTGTAGTCGCGGTGGTAGGTGGCGTGATCGCCGACGATGTTCACCAGCGGCGTCGAGGCTTTCATCGCGTTGTGGATGTTGGCGAGGCCGTTGGCGAGGCCGGGGCCGAGGTGCAGCAGGGTCGCGGCCGGTTTCTCCGCCATGCGCGCATAGCCGTCGGCGGCGCCCGTCGCCACGCCCTCGAACAGCGCCAGCACGCAGCGCATGCCGTCGACGCGGTCGAGCGCCGCGACGAAATGCATCTCCGAGGTGCCGGGATTGGAGAAGCAGACATTCACGCCGCCGCCGACCAGCGTCCGCACCAGACTTTCCGCGCCGTTCATTTATGTTGTCCCTTGCGCTTCGCTTGCGCTGTCCCAATCCGGCCGCACGATTCCCTTGACGCCCGCGAACGCACCCTCGACCAGCTCGGCATACAGCATGCGCGCGGGGTCGACCGGCCCGTCGAGCTTCACCTGGCCTTGCGGAATGAGCTTGAAGCCGACGCGCGCGTAATAGGGCTCGTCGCCGACCAGCACCACGAGCCTGTGCCCCTTCGCCCTCGCATCCGCCATCGCGCGCTCCATCAGCACCTTGCCGATGCCGCGGTCGCGGAACGGCGGCTCGATGGTGAGCGGTCCGAGCAGCAGCGCGGGGGTTTCGCCGATGCGCACCTGCGTCAGGCGGATCGAGCCGACCAGAAGCGTGCCGATCCGCGCCGTGAACGACAGGTCGAGCCGGTGCGCCATCTTCTCGCGGATGCGGTAGGCCGTGCGCGCATAACGGCCGGGGCCGAAGGTGCGCTCGTGCAGGCGCTCGATCGCGCCGGCGTCCTCGGGCTTCTCGGTCAGGATGGTGAGCGAAAGGTCGGCCATGTGTGCCCGCGCCGATTAGCATTTGGGTGGGACGAGGTCCATCGTTTGCGCAAGGCCCCCTTGCGGCCTCGCGGTCGCGGCGCGCCGTGCATAGATGCTAGAAAAGGCCCTGAGGAGCGCGATGGGACTTCTGGTCGACGGCATCTGGCAGGAGCACGACCGCGACATCGCGGGCGCGGGTGGAACGTTCGCCCGCACCAAAAGCGCGTTCCGCAACTGGGTGACGCCGGACGGCGCACCAGGCCCGAGCGGCGCAGGCGGCTTTGCGCCGGCCCGGGGGCGTTATCACCTTTACGTCGCCCTTTCCTGCCCCTGGGCGCACCGCACCTTGATCTTCCGCACGCTGAAGAAACTCGAAGACGTGATTTCGCTCTCGATCGTCTCGCCGCAGATGCGCAGCGGAAGTTGGGACTTTGCCGAATTCCCCGGCGTGATCCCGGACAGCGTCAACTGCAAGACGGCGATGCCAGACATCTACCTGCTGGCCGATCCGCGTTTCACCGGGCGCGTGACGGTGCCCGTTCTCTGGGACAAGGAACGCGCGACGATCGTGAACAACGAGTCGTCGGAAATCATCCGCATGTTCAATTCGGCCTTCGACGCCTTTACGGATGTGAAGACCGACTTCTACCCGGCGGCGCTGCGCACCGAAATCGACGAGATCAACGCATTCGTCTACGCCAATGTGAACAACGGCGTGTACCGCGCCGGCTTCGCGAGCACGCAAGCAGCTTACGAGGCGGCGTTCCGCGACGTGTTCGGCGCGCTCGACACGCTCGAAGAGCGGCTGTCGCGCCAGCGCTATCTCGTCGGCAACCGGATCACCGAAGCCGACTGGCGGCTGTTCGTCACGCTGGTACGCTTCGATGCCGCCTATCACGGGCAGTTCAAATGCAATCTGCGCCGGCTCAGCGACTACCCGAACCTGCCGAACTATCTGCGCGATCTTCATGCCGTGCCGGGCGTCGCCGGCACGGTCGACCTGCAGCACATCAAGCAGGGCTATTACCGCCGGCGGCCGGACCGCAACCCGAGCGGAGTCGTGCCGCTCGGTCCCGCGCTTGACTTCTCGATGCCGCACGACCGCGCGAAATTCGCGGCCTGACAGGAGCGCAACATGGCGCATGGAATGCTGATCGACGGCGTGTGGAAGACCGAGTGGCACGACACCAAGTCGACCGGCGGTCGCTTCAAGCGCACCGCGCCGAAATTCCGCAACTGGGTGACGCCGGACGGCAGCGCGGGGCCGAGCGGCAGCGGCGGGTTCGCGGCGGCGCGCGGGCGCTATCACCTTTACGTCTCGCTCGCTTGCCCATGGGCGCACCGCACCGCCGTGTTCCGCAAGCTCAAGGGCCTGGAAGACGTGATCTCGATGACCGAGGTCGAGCCGGTCATGGGCGAGCAGGGCTGGAAGTTCGGCCCCGATGCCGACCGCGACGCGGTGAACGGCAAGGAGCATCTCAACCAGGTCTATCTGCTCGCCGACCCGCGCTACACCGGCCGCGTCTCGGTACCGGCGCTGTGGGACAGGGAGAAACGCACCATCGTCAGCAACGAGTCGCCGGAGATCATCCGCATGCTCAATTCGGCGTTCGACGCGTTCACCAACAACCGCACCGACTACTATCCGGCCGAACTGCGCGGCGAGATCGATGCGGTGAACGAGCTGGTGTTCAGTAACGTCAACAACGGCGTTTATCGCTGCGGCTTCGCCAGCACGCAGGAGGCCTATGAGGAAGCGTTCCTCGATCTGTTCGGCGCGCTCGACCAGCTGGAGGAGCGGCTGTCACGCCAGCGCTATCTCGCCGGCGACCGGATCACGGAAGCCGACTGGCGGTTGTTCACCACGATCCTGCGCTTCGACGCGGTCTACTACAGCCACTTCAAGTGCAACCTGCGCCGCATCGCGGATTACCCGAACCTGTCGAATTACCTGCGCGAGCTTTATTCCGTGCCAGGCGTCGCCGAGACGGTGAACATGGATCACATCAAACGGCACTATTACATCAGCATGCGCAACATCAATCCGAGCGGGATCGTGCCGCTCGGGCCGGCACTCGATTTCGAGGC